>Ga0210059_1005349_pt1 | contig 20663 bp, 15 predicted proteins | sample Ectturendosymbi2_FD_188042 | JGI IMG/M metagenome (GOLD analysis project Ga0210059, IMG submission 188042) | Ecteinascidia turbinata endosymbiont from Florida, USA - Sample 2 (SPAdes) (version 2) | ecosystem: Host-associated > Tunicates > Ascidians > Unclassified | place: Key West, Florida...
TTCTATAAGCTGTCGTTTGTGAAGATCGCAATCCACGACGGACTTGCATACAGGCTTGCCGTGTCAGACTTAGGACTTTGATTTTGCTGATAAGCATCAATAGTCAAAGACAGCAAACAAGTAGGTCACAGATTTCGCGGCAAGACGGCAAATGCTTCACTACACCGCCAACGATCTTTTATTGCCGCTTCGGCAAAGCCAGGCAGCACTTGCAATTAATTAAGCTTGCGGCCAGCTACAGACATTATTTGCCCAATACGACTGGTTTTACAATTGTGGACAGGACCAGCGCTTCCCGAAAGCGGTTGTAAAGCGCGTGCAGCATGTTGCCCGGCAAAATAAATTGATTCCGGGGAAGCGAAGCGGTGCATTCGCAGGCCACGCAAAGACTTTGCGCTTTCAGAAGCAAATCCGACGCACGCGTTTTGCTTGCCCAGACTGCTAGCATTCCATGAGTCATGACGACACGATGGACAAGCTAGATCAGTACCTGACGCAAGTACAATCGAAGTTCCGTACAGAAGGTTAGGCGATAAAGAGTGGGTAGTTACGAAAGAACGAGTTGGTAGTAAGGATAGGCGTAGCCTATCGGCATTCAGATGCATGGCAGCAAGGGTTTGTCATTGGTTGCCGTTGCGCTAGTGTCAGTGAAACATGTTTGCGTGGGCTTTTCCAGCAATACAGAACGTTTGTCGTCGGGCTCGTTTGTGTTTTACATTTCCGTTGCGATCGCATGACACAGTTAATGCCACAGACTAGATTGTACTCTGGCTGCGGTTCTGCCGTCCGGAATGGCTCTGCACCCTAGGCAGCCGTCTGTAACATACTGCGCCTGACATCGCAAAAGCTTTGATAAAAACTTTTCTGCAGTCTGCTTGGTGGTCGACAATGCTGACATGCTGGGTGTGTCACATATCGTTAGGTTTACGGCCGCGGTGACTCGCACAAATACTGTACTTCGCGAAGCAGAAGCCTGCTGCCTGCACCAGGCAAACGTCACGCCTTTTTCACCTTCCAACTGTTGTTGGCTGGTAGTAACTGTTGTACAATCATTTACAAGCCGTTTGGCGCGCGGTTTGTTTTGTTGTAGTGGTCTTACCACAGGCCGTCAGCTCGCCGCCCAACTGTCGTGTTTTTTTAGCTTTTGTTTTGCAGTTTGCCTTTTTCGTCGGCTCATCTGCAGCGAGTCGGTTTGTCAGGCGGCCACGCGAGCCTGTATTTAATCGACGCAATGAGTCTAGCCGATTTCAGTGCTGACCGGCAGGTGTCCAGTAAAGTGTTGGCAGTGTGGCAGCCAACGTGTGTCATAAAAGGAAACTCAGTCCGGGGTTTAGACAGAACAGAAGAGTTATGCACGAATGTTTGAGCCGCAGGGGAAGGACTTGCAGTTAGTGATAGGGTAAGATGTTTATAACTGCAGTTGATTCCACATTGTTCTATTACGAATGACGATTGAAAAAGTCAACTTCAAAATTGACTTCTGTTTTTTTTTCCTTATGCAACGTTGCAAGTTTTATCAAGCATTAGAAAATCTTAAAGGGGTTGTTTTAGAGAATAATTTGATTTATATTTATGCTTAATTGATCTAATATACTGATTAATTAATCTGACGTAAGGCAAAATGTGTTGCAGCAAGTTGAGTCTTTACTATTTCGGATTTTTATCTGCACAAAGCACTTCTTTATAATGGGTTTGTGATGGGCGGGCCTTGGCCAGGCACTCATGCCCCCATAGCGTCATTTTTTACTGCTGTTAATTGGTTGACGAGACTGGTTTTCGAGCTCTTCTCTTCAAAGAAAATTCCGGCGTTTGCGGGAAACTTTTATCGTTTCCACTTCTGTGTTGCCCCGTGTGAAATTGCGGAGCGGTGTCCTTTAAGTTCGCGTGATTGGCTCCGTGTCTAATGGTAGCAATCTTGCCGTACATGTGTAACAACCCGTTCGTGCCCAGTCGTGTCCAGGAACGTAAACCTTCCTTATCGCTTGTGAGGTGAACTTTCCCACGGTCTTCGGTCGTGAGAGCGGAGCCTTAGGCGCTCTTGAGACGAAAGCTTAGTCAGGGAATTATCTTCGCCTCGACAAGGCGGCCACCAGTGCATTGTGCAATACGGGCGATCCGGTTTCCATGCTGGCTAAAGTTCAGAAACTGGTTCAAGTTCAGCTGCATCGGTGAAACTGAAGTGTTTCGATAGAACAGCAGATAAGCAAGCGTCTGTTCCAGTTGTGTTCGCGACTGTAGCGCCAAGTGTATTGTTGGTAACTTGAGCGAATTGCTGCGTCGATGAGGCTGCAGTCATTTGCAGCGCGTGCAGCAGCTCGCTCACATCTCGGCCGCTGCATCGTACTGCTTTTACTCCGCATAGTATAATTATTCCCAGCGACTCAGTTATTGCAGATTGACCTGAGCACCTTTTCGCAATGTAACGACGTCAAATTGGTGACTGAAGTCATAGCAAGTAAGAAATGAGCTCGAGAGTTCCATAGCAATAGTGAAGTTTCTCCAGTGCAGTTGGAGAGTTCAGCTTCGAAGCTTTATTATACGTCTAGCGTGACGTTTACTTTTGCTTTTTCACGTTGCCGAAAAAGATATCATTAGTGTGAGAAACCTCCAACCCGTTTCTATTGTTACAGACGTGAAGCGCACGTGTAGCTGGTTCTGTTGTGTTGTTTATCGTGAGGCGTGCGTTGTCGGTGTCCTGTTACTGAAAACCTGTTCTGGAGACGCTGACTAAAGCCTGCAACCCAGCAACCGTTCATTAGCGACTGCACCCTCAAGCAACGAGTCAGACCGATAGTGTCGTCACTGGAACTGCTATTTCAAGCCAGACAAGTTGCACTTTAAGTTCGCAGCAATCTAGTCAAAAGATGGCGGCCGGGCACCACCGTTCAACCGTACTGGTCATGATGGTTTTGGTGTTGGGCAGCGTCGTGGGAAAATCTGCCGGTGAGTTTTGCTCTTGAAACGTAAACACGATAATCTTACTCGGGTCAGGTTTTATGGAGAAGTTGCTTGTGCGAGCGCACCCTGCTCCGGGGGTCATTGCGTTTCAAGTCCGCACCTTTTGTCCCCATCGTTGCGCAGCGGAGTGTAACTGAGACTAGATCAATATTTGACACCACCTTTTGCTTCGTGCTACGTTTGTTGTACTGAAAAGCGTTCGGCGTGACCGGGCCGTACGAGTTAAGCACATTGTTGATAACTCGTCGCTGAAAAGACGACACATCTTTCGCGCGCGTGAATCTTGATTGAAAGAAAATGATTTTGTTTGTTGCGAACAAGCAAGCTTTAATTTGTATCTTTACAACGACCATCAATGGCTGTAACGCGAGAACGGCGACCCGACCGCTCTTCTTGCGGCGACCCTTTCTCACGATGGGGTTTGGTTGCCACTCGACCTGTAGTTTATATAAATCGTGACCGAACTGGTGAGAACTTCGAGCGAAGATTGTGATCAACGCCCGGGGGGCGAGGTACGGGCAAGCGAACCTGTGAGAGTATTTCTCGCATTGCGTGATCCGTTGCTTAACAGGGCACTAAACGACCAGCGGCTCGCTTGGTGCGAATCGCAAGCGAAGCACCGGTTAAAGGTATTCCGGCAAGGCGCCGATATTAAACCGCGAAGCATCTCAGCCGCAGCTGAGGGACGCTCGAGTGCCGATTCGATTCCCGGTCGCTCTTGTGGCCGAACGCGCGGCGCCCGTCGGCCAAGACAAGTGGGCGCGCGCCTGGCGAACGTAATATCTCATGACTCTTCAGAGCTTGTCCTTGAAATCTCAGGGAATGCGACTTGGCTCATCACGCATTGACTGAACCTTTCTTACGACTCTGGTGTCCATCCACGCCTGCATTGCGCAGCGTCGTTTAAACGCGTTGCTGCTGGATGGAAGGCATTCGGCGTGAGTGGGTGGGAGGGTCAAACTTTCGACCGCCTAAAGGTTTATTGTTTACCAAGTGCGTTTTATTGCCCGGCTTTGAAGTTCCGCAGGAGCGCGTTTACCAGTTGCCAGCCACGCGACAAATGTGTCCATTCCCTTGCGAGACTTGGCGTGATCGCGCGGCGTGCTGCTAGCAGCAGGTGCGGAGCTGCCCTCACCCAATGTTTGGTTACAGTATAATTGCCGCACGCGTCGATCCATTAGGGAATTGCTATCGCTTCAGCGACAGCAGTGGCAACGATAGGGACGCGCGTCGTAACAGATTCACGAACATATGTGCTCCGCCACCCCTGCCAGCAAAGCGAGGCTGGCTCGAGCGAAAAACCTTTTAATTGGATCCCAATCGATTCGATACGCATTTCTCGCCTGGTCCAACGCCGAAAATCACTTCCAAATTGTTTTCCTACGGCCGACCTCGCAGCGATCCGGTCCCTTTCACCCAATACGCCCATTACAGTTCTTCGGCTACTTGATCGCACTTTTCGCATTAAGTCACTGATCGTCGTTTCTGATTGGATTTTTGCTCCGTTGCTGTAACGCGCGCCGGGCGAGCATTATTTTCACGGTGCCGAGGGACGTATCCAGCAGCTGTTCGATGACGAAGCCGACGTTTGGCTGTTTTGTGTCGAACTCGAAAGAATTCAGTTCCTTCCGGCTTGCACGCATGCTTTCTTTCTTCTTGGACGTCTTTTCGATAAAGTCTGTAAATCTCTTTGTTTTCGCAGAAAAACGCGATGTTGGCTGCACCGAGCGATGTGACCTGCACGGCGGTTTTTGCACACCTGAAGGGAAATGCAGGTAGGAACTGCAATCGATTAAATGTATTTGATTGATCGTATGGTGGAAAATTCACCGCTGTTCTAATCTAGGGGTCTCAAAACGTTTTTGTCCGAGGGTCACAGAAGCTACTACAACAGTTCGAGGGCCGGACATCTTACGTAATAGTTGTTTCGGGATACGTTAAATTCTACCAAATCAACAAATTTTTCGTAAATATATTTTTATTCATTGACAAATGCCTTCGCGGGCCGAATTGGCCTGTGAGCCGTAGTTTGGAGACCCCTGTTCCAGTCCGTCCAACCATGGCTGTTTTGAGGAACTGGAATTTCATGGAAAGTTATAGTGCAGCGGTGGAATTACACGTTGCGTTTGTTCTTGAATGCGTTGTTCATGGATACTCGCAATTAAGTCAGTGTTTCTGTCACATTCAAAACAGTTTAATAACAACTATTCAAACAGTCACGTTTGTAAATTCTAAAGAAACTAGCTTGCAATAAAAAGCTCGCGGAATGTGATCGTTGTGGACGTGCCACTGTTTCGGAACTACTGTACCCGTTGTCTAGGAATTGGTGCACGATAGAAGGGATTAAGCTCCGTTTCATACAAATAAAAACCTTGCCATGTGAGGTAGTTTAATGCTGAAATTGTTACAGCCTGCCGACTTTGCTTTCTTTTGAAAACTTCTGTTTCGTTTGGAGTTTTTTCCATTGGTTCCCATGGCGCAGCGCCCTCGTACAAATGGTTAAGCTGATGTTCGGTCAGGATTTCACTCACATACAGCAACCAGTTCTTGCACCTCAGTTAACGACGACGTTTGTTTCTTCAGATGTTTCAAAGGCTGGGAAGGCGAAGAATGCAATCAGTGCACTTTGGCGAGAGGATGTGTACATGGGACCTGTGACCAGCCCTGGCAGTGCAACTGCCAGAAAGGCTGGGGCGGAAGACATTGCGATCTTGGTAAGTTACCGATTAAACGCCTGGTATCCAGGTGCTTGTGGATGTATCGCGTAGCTGTGCACGGTTAGCAACAAAGTAACCTGGTTAATAATTCCGATTTGTCAACAAACATCAGCTGTAGTACAATTAATACTACTTCCGCTGCAGCTTTGATTGTATCGTCACTTAAAATTTGTTCCGTCACAATGCCGGCAATTAAAAATGGTACTTATTTAAATCCGCGTTGTATCAAACACTGATACGTAAATTGTTTCAAGGCAAAGCCTGATGTTTCAGCAAAACGTCCTGGAAAAAATTCGAGTATGTACCACGTGCAAATTTCGCGCTGAAAAGCTTTGAAAAAAATCCCCAAGTCTCTAAACTGACGATAAGGCTCAAATGCGTTTCTAAAACGCTGAAACGAGAAACAGTATTTTAATCTTTTGTTCATGGTTTAATGCTTCAGCAGTTTCCCTTTCTTTATCCCATTCTCAGTTGACTGGGTCAGAAAGTGTGAGCAAGCGATGTTGTGGCAGGCTTTTGTGTGACACAGATATACTTAAGTCCATTTCTTAAGCATTTTCTAAACTTTCTCAGACTTGGAAATATGCGAACGTCACCAGCCGTGCAAGAATGGAGCAACATGCGTCGGGGATTCCCGCGGAAGTTACGTTTGCGTTTGCGCGCTCAATTTCGGCGGAAAAAACTGCGAAATTGATTTTCGTCGCACCACGACTCTGCCCGCAAGCACCACCACCATAAACTTGGACCTTGGGTGCAGAAATGGAGGAACGTGCGTTTTCGGGAATCAGTTCATCGGATGCGAGAAGTGAGTTTTGCGTCGCGTTTGGCTCATTTGAAGAGACGTAGTCACGTGATACGCTGCTAGTCACGCGTAACGTCAACACAGCAGCAAAACCTCCGGGGTGACTTGCCTTGTGACGTTGCTTGCAGTTTCCCATAACGATTTTTAAGGCTGATCGCGGCAGACATAAACTGGTTTGCACTACTATGATGTACCGTGGCACCTTAACAATAAGCTGCAAATATGCTAAGGCTTTCGCTTCAACAACCGACGTTTATTTTGACAGATGTTCTTGCCCGGCGGGCTACAGCGGTGCGCACTGCCAGCACTTCGTTGAGATGTGCGCGGCCCGGCCCTGCGCCAACGGCGGCCGATGCCACAACACCCCCGGCGACTTCAGATGCGAATGCACCAGCGGTTACTTCGGCAAGTACTGTACCCAGGATCGCGACGAGTGCGCCGAGCTCGGCGCGCGGGCTTGCGACAACGGCGGGAGATGCGTCAATCGCGTCGGATCGTACAGCTGCATTTGCCGAGAGGGGTTCGAGGGTTCGCGCTGTGACCGAAGAGTGCGTCGGCTTCCCGTTCCTCCTGTGATTCCTGTTCCCTCGGCAACGACCACGTCAGCCGGTTCATCGCGGCCCGTGACCACCTCTGCTACAACTTTGGCACCTGATGGACCGGTGGTTGCCCCTGGAAGCGATGAAATCATCGACGGGATAAAGACCGGAGCGATTTCAGTTTCGTCCAATTCCGAACTCATTCACCCTCCGGAAAAGTCCCCTGCAGATCAAGGCTATGTGAGCAAAGTAAAAGTGACTCACATTGTCCACCAGGTCGAGGTAGGGGGAGACCCGAACCTTTTCGTCGAAAGGCTTGTGGAGAAGCACAACGGCGACGAATCGTCTGAGCAGGCCTCTGTGTCCGTGGTCCAGGCGGTCACCTTTTCATTCTTGGGCGTGGCTGTGGTGCTCTTCATCGCCATTTTGGCCTTCGTGTGGTTCCACTGCTCGCGAAAGCGCAAGGCCGCGTCTTGCGGGGCCACCGCGGGCCCTGCTGACGCGGAAGTCAACCGGCCAGTATCCGTTGTGTGCGGCGAACACAGCTGCAGCCGGGGTAACTTTGTCGTGCTCCCTGCAGACGAACTCGCACCAGCGCAGCACACCAACGACGCGAGATGTTGCGCAGCGGAAGCCGGTGCGTTGGCGAGAAGCTTCCGGGAACAGCGACTGGCCCGGCCCGAAAGCGTGCTACGGACCTCGGTCCCTGTAGTCGACTGTTTATACGTTGCGTTGCCCCAGGACTCAGCTTCAGGTTCACCCCCAACGCTAAACCATGAACACAAGACCTGCCTCGATTCAACCAATCGCACGCATTGCCGGCGCTGACGCTGTTATTTGGTATCGCACTGCCAATCAATCATATTGCACTGTTACATCACAGAGGTGTATTGTTTACCCTTCTTTTTCCTTCAACCTCACCGTGCTGGCTGATTATGGCCGGAACCTTGTGTTCATTTCTTTGTTCTTTTCCGGGCCAAAATTATTGGAACAGATGATGGACCTTGAACGAAAACTTCTCATCATGTAACTCGTGTGGATTCAGGCTGGGCATGGTCCTCTCACGCACGACGACTCCCTCACGGGAGGAATCCCCCCTTACAGCTGAACTCCCCCTGTTGCCTGAATTTCTGGAAACAGCAGGGATTATACGGTTTAGCGAAACTGTAGCATATGTTCCATGGAATGGCCTCAACCTCTGTGTCGCTGGCATCATAATAGTAACTTCATTTTTCGCTGGATGTTGCTTTCACAAACGCCCCCAAATGTGCCCACTTGGATCCACCGCCGCGCTTAGCGATTGTTGCGGGATTGACGCGCGATTTTGCCGGGAATGTGTTGCGATTGGATTGGACCACTGTCGTTACCAGCAACTGGGCCTCTTGTGTTACGTGACGGACGCTTCATTGTTTTCTTTTCGCTGCACACTGTGCTTGTTGCTCGCAGCCGTCGCGCGCTTTTCGGAGCAGTTGTTTTTTGTGTTCATTTCAGTTCTTCTTCTTCGTCGATTTTCTTTGATTAAAACGGAAATACGTACTGCCAAAGTTTTTGTCCATGTCGTTCAAGGAACGGGCCTTTCAGGAACTGGACTGCGATGCGACCTGATTCTTTTAAGAAAAGTCGTGACATACGTTTCAGCTTTCCGCAGACAGCGCTGCGTTACGCCACATTGCGGCTGAAAGAGGTTGTCTTCAAATTGAACTGAAATAAGTTGATTTGAAATCTCAATTGTAAACCTGTTGGTTAGAAGTGTAGTCAGGACCGTCGCCAAATGTCTTCAATTGGGGGCTTTGCGTTTGAGCAGCGCGGATTGACATTTTAAAATTTGACAAACTCTACTCACTTAACATTGTTTCATATTTCAATTTGGGGGGGCTAAGTCCCCGTAGCGACGGGACTAAGTGCAGTTGTAGCCTGGGAAAAGGTGTTGACCTGATTAGCTGGTAATTAACGAAATCGAGTTCCACCATTTAATGAAAAAAAGGCTTGTTACGATTGCGAAGGGCAAAGTGATTTATGTTGACAACTGCAGAATTTTTTATGAATCTTTGATGATTTTCATGGCAGGAAAACTCCCCGTTAGGGAGTTGTCACATCGAATGCTGAGCCACTCAAGCCTTGTCATAGGTAGTATTGGTCACAATGTTTGTGAATGGCGGAAACACCAGGATTCAGATTTAAGAAATGACTTTGACATAAGAAATTTCTCAAACAAGGTGTCCATTGTAAGTTGAACTAACCATGAACGAGTCAACGCAGTTAGGCACAGGGGACAAGCTCATCTTCAAAGACAAACCTTTTCTTTCAATGACTTGACAAGAGTCACACGCTTTTCCTCGAACTTGGCGACAGTTCGTGCGTGCGAAAACCAGAGCGCCTCCTTCCTCTGCCTGCTAGTGGGAGGAAGCCTTCCTCTGCCTGCGAGTGGGAGGTTTTGGAATCAATCTGATGACGTTAGTGCAGTCCGTCAAACCGAAAGCGCAATTCCATTGGCAAGTTGCAATTGTTTCTAGGTTTGTACAATTTACAAAAGCGAAGAAACCTTCAATCGCAGGGATTCTGCGCAGCGTCACCATAAAGTTGTCGTTCTGCTTCGCTGGGCAGCAACGCTGCAATGTTGTTTTGCTCTGATCTGCTTTGTGACGTTTTGCAGACGGAGTTTCGTTGTCACCTTTCGTAATGTACACCCGAACACCAAACAGCACTTTCTGCCTTAGTGAGTCGATTCTCTTGTTGCTCTGTCAGACCGCACGTAATAAAATGCCGATCGCCTGCTGTGTCCAGGCGTCCTCCGTGCGTGCAGGCGAAGGTACGCATTCGGTTGCGCTTTCAAGATATAAACACTCGTTTCAATCGCACAAAAGCCTGTTCAACCCCGACAGTTGATTTGGCGCATTTTTTTGCAGTCACATTTCTCACGAGTTCCTGACTGGTCTGGAGTTGATCACACGCCAGTAACAAAACGAAATCCTCCTGGCTTAATAATCGCAACTAAGAGACATTGATCGCCCAAGAACATTTGGAAGATGTTGTTTAAGTAGTCATAAAACATTATATGTATGTTCCATGCGGTCTTATTGCTGCAGCTTCGATGCCATCCTGCTTAAATAAAAGATTCTTGCTGTTATGGATTACTTTTTAACAAATGACGTTGACGATAATTTTTTCTTCCTAGTACGCCTGTGTTCATATGGCAAATGAACAGATAATTGGCTCATGTGTGGAGTTTTAAGAGAGGAATCTTTTTGTATGATCTAGGCCAGTGGTTCTTAACTTAGGATAAATTTATCCCCTGTATTAGTTTGTTAATTTCGTATTTTCAATAAATGAGCACCATTGAATGTACTAAGGTAAATCTGGTAATCCTGTTTGATAATAGGATACATATGTAACGAAGGTGAAGAACTACTGATCTAGGCAAAGAAGCGATACGAGCGAAAAACGAACTTCGGTAGGTATGAATAGAAAAACAGATTCCATTGCCCTTTAATCTCTGTCATCCACCACAGCAATTACGGTTTGACTTTGCATCAACAATCATCAACCATAGCAGCTTCAATAGAAATTAGATGCAAAGGGTCATTTCGGACCCTGACAATTCCATAATGCACAGATCGTTTTCTACAGGGTTCTTAAAGACACAAAGAATAGGTTGTCATTTGGTTAAATTCCATGCCCGACGCTAAAATAGAGGTTGCTTTATTAATACTATAGAAAATGTATCTTCATTAGTTGAGCCACTCAGTTACTTGACTGTAGTTAGTTTGCTTTTAACTGAATCTGTTGAGCGAGCTTACTATGGAAGCCGTGAAAGTGTACTTGGGACAGTTTATTGAACAGAGGTCCCTGCCATAGGCGTAGCCAGGGGTCAAGGGAGCCATGTCCCCCAAATTTTTAGCATAGCCTATCTAGTCATTTTATATTTTGAGAGGCGGTATCCCAAATAAAATATTGCTGATCGCCCAAAATCTAACATTTTGAACACCCAAAAATTTTGGGCTGGCTACACCACTGGTCCCCTACTAAATTAGCAGACTTCGACAGCACGTTTCGAAGAGTCTCTATCTCTAGTACTCAACTTAATTTGTTATGTTAAGCGTTTTCCTTCCTAACTGGCACAGTAGCAACTAATTGTACTTTAAGCGGATGATTCCTTCAACGCTGATGGATGACATTTTCTACACACTGTAATACTTTTGAGGCAAACTTCACCAACTTCCAACTTTATAGGTCACGCTCGACTAGCTGAACCAAACTTAATCGAGCGTGACCGAATAAAACAACATTAGCATAATGAATTTCAGAAACACAGAGAGTGGTAGAAGCGATTACCATGGTTAACTGGATTTTCTTGTGTCCTTCAACTCGTTTGTCGAGTACGTCGAGTCCCTGCACGAGTCGGGGCACTTAAAATCTATGGCGAGGGCCGAAGCCTGTCAATTGCGAAATTTTGAATTTGGCGCCTGCTTCGTTGGAAAAGAAGCATTGGCGAATTTTGAGACCACCAGCTCATCCAACAGACTTTTTTAACACAAATACTATAGAAAACCGTTTGTTTCTCAGCCGGGTTATGTGAGCTGCTCCACGCCATTAGCACTGACGCTGTTTGTGACGTGGTTTTCTCTTCGCTCAATTGCGCTCCGCACAAATAAGAAATGCGGTTTGGGTAACGACAGGTTTTCTTTTTCAATAGCGGTATTCGAACGTTTGAAGGCAGTTAATTTTCTCTTTTTGAACGATCTTCTCGCACACACTCCTGCCTTGAAAGTGCCTGCGCATGCTCTTTCAGTTTATAATGTGTTTTTTACGCCATAAAGTGTTTTTTAAACTTTCATGTCAAGTTCAAGTATGAGGTGGTAGCCTTTGATTGTGGTCAAGATTTTCCGTAAACACAAATTTTGAAACTACAGTGATATTTCCAAAGCACGTTCGCAAATATTTCCGTGTCTCACAAGTTGCTATTAAGGTTGGCATGTGCCATTGAAGTTAATTGCTTAACCAGCATGGGTGTGACGTCACTCGAGGTAAGAAGCAATCCAAAGCACTGTCGATGAACCCATGTGTGTTGTACTGCCGATGGACATTTTGAATGGTTGGTCAGAGTGAAAAAATATCATCCGCTGAAGTTGAAATGGTAACGTGATCTTTTACGTAGGTTGTATTAAGCAGGACCATGAAAAAAGAAATGAATGCTCATCGTTCTAAGTACCTAAGCGAAAAAATATTTCGATAAACCATTGGATTTTTTAAAGAGCGAGACGTTGTTGGTCTTTCAGATTCGACATGTGTCCTAAACACGATTCTTGGTGGATTACGATGCAAATCGGTTACGTCAAAATTAAACAGAATATTCTAATATTTCGCTGGGACCTGTTATGAAATTAATTGGTACTGACAGAGAAGTAGGAATGCGCGTTTCCTGTCCAGTCATGTGTACGACTACACGTTAACATGGCAACGTCTGTGAAAGTACTCAAACCACCAAGATCACTACGATTGCAAAGATCAATAAGATGTTGCAAAGATCGCGGAAAGGCTTCAACCCCATCCCGTTGCGTCGATCAGAAAAGCAATCAGTTTTTTGGCGAGGTTACGGGGTGACTTTTCATCTGATTGTCTTGGTCAAGCAGCTAGCGAATAATAGGCTGAGCTTTTCTGCAGAACGGCAAGTAGCCGGTTTTTCTTCTCTCGGTGAAGTTTTTGGTTTTATGACCTGAGCCTAACATGTAACGATCCAGGCAAAGAATTTGCAACATCTCCCTGTTTTTTATCGAGGCATTTCTTTCTTGAAAAACAACGAAAATTTCCCGAAACAGTTTTCGTTGTTTTTTCAATGATCTTTGCAGTTCCTCATGTTTGATGGCTGTTACGCGTTGCGTTATTATCAGTTAACATCAATAACCTCAGTTATTATCTTAAACAATAGTGCTCTAGGCCAAACGCTAATGTAACATTCAAGATATGGTATAGAGTAAGAACCTTCATAGAATGCACATAGATGAACCACAGGACACATAGATACAACACAGTACACATAGATACAACACAGAGTGCCCAAGGAATTGTTTTCGAAATGCAGTGGAGGATATCATTAATATGCAACAAACTAATTTGTTTTCTTTTGTCAAATATCTGATTCGTTGATGTTTGCCGATTGAGACCGAGGAATGAAAAACATGGTGGTAAGAGTGTTGTGCTGTGTTTTTGGTACACGGCATTATAAAATGTTTCCATATGAGGCGGTTCTTGAGCAGCAGTTTTGTTTTGTTGCAAATCTGGAACATCACTCGAAGTTTCTGATTTTATTATTGGTGATTCAACTAGTAGTGTGCATCTGGCAGAAACTTGTTGACTTCACATAAAACTATTTGTGAAACATAGTAATCTTCCTTTTTCATTACTCTTCTGAGAAATGAAAGCTGAAAGAAAACAAGCATTTGAAAATGGTGGAATTTTTACTGTCTAACAGTTTTCGTGCAGAGTTGTTGAATCACATCTTAATCGAAGAGTAATGAAAAGTATCCTGTTAGTACTGATAGGAAAAGAGTATCCTGTTAGTAATGAAAGGAAAGGAAATCATGAAATATTTTTATCTGAGCTGAAAACTTTAGGGAGCTCAAACTTTTGTTTTACTGGGTGGGTTTCTCAAGAAAACAGTTTTTTTCCGAACGTGTAAACAATTTAAGGGTGAAGCTCAGTTTGTTAAACATCCTCACAGATGTCAACGTGTGATTAGAAATTATTGGCAACACCGCGCTTGCCACCACATATTCAAGTCCAGACGAAGCTGATGTTATTGTTGACTTACAACTGCAAGGGTTTAGCGTTCAAGGTATATCCAAGTGCTAAAATTATAATTCGGTACGTGCGCTGTCTCGTCTGAGAAGGTTATGTCAGTGCTCGCGGAGAAAGACCGTCCTGGCTTCTCCTTTCGTTTCGCCATAGGTTGAGACATCGCGAAAGTTCCTTGTTTAATCGACTCTCCAGGGATGTAACATGATCTATTCCATGCGTCGGCCGACCCTGCTGCAATTAGCAGCTGACTTCATGCTGTCGAAGCCAACGAAAGCTTAAAGAGCGGCCGACATGCAAAATATGACGAAGTGTTGACGAGTGTTGCGTTTCCGTGGGCGACTTCGGTGCATCAGTAGTCGGACCATTTCAGATGAAAGAAAACAACAGATTTTCATCTAACTTTATTGCTTGTGAAATTCAAGGGTCACAGAACTAGATTCAAACGTAGTTTTTGACGCAGAGGAACGTTAGATTTGATTTTGAAAAACAGTGTTGGCAGGAGTTTCGTTCAACAGCAGATGTCATCCTGTAGCTACCTTGATTTGCAGTACATCGTCATAAACTAACAACCAGTAGATTATAGACTGAGCTTAGCTGATAAACGTTTCTCAGAGTAAAACGAATAATATCCGGTTTATGTGGCGAAGCCGCTTTTAATGAGATGTATTGAAGTTAAGAATGCTTTTGCTTGCAGCACTTCTTCGAGACCAATCAACAGCTCGGAAAGAGTCGAAGAGATATTAAACTTGTGATATATCTGATGAAATGTACTGTTGATTGTCATTTTCTGTCTATATAAATTCCGAAACAGGGGTTTGCACTGTTGTTTCACTTTGCACGAAACAACAAACTTTGGCATCGTTGCTGTAGGTTTCTGCATTTTCTGTGATAGACCCTGAACAAATAGCCATCACGTCTGAAATATCCATCACAAAATGTTGTTATGCTTTAAACTTTCAAAATATTATTGTATAGATTTTCCGAGCCTTCTTGTGTTTCAAAAGCTCGATAACTTCATGCGAGGTAGATTTTCTTCGACCCGTTCATTGTCTGCTGATTCGTTATTACCTTGAAAATTTAGGAGAATAGAAAACCCTCGGCTTAATTAACGAATATTTTCCCCAACTCGAAAAGTGTTAAAATCATACGGATGTTTTCACCTTGGCAGTAGTAGAATATTAAGTACTCTTGATTTCGTCACGGAAGTTTCCTAATTCAAAGATTTACATTTACTTGTTCGTTGAGTACTGCAATTGACATAGGTCCATTTCTCGGAACATTTGAGTTCCAAGTACCTGCGGAACTTGGAAGGATTGTCATGGCTGCAAAACATTAAAATTTCATTTCTACGTCCAAACATTGTTTTTGCCTCAGTTGTTTTTCACGTTACTTAGTTTTCGTGATGCTGGTTGTGATTGCGAATTGATATTACTGATTTGCCACCAGGTATAAAATGCCTAGATCAGGTGTCATTTATTTGCAAACTGCAGGCCAAAGGTATCCAAAAGTCGAACAAATTTTGCCAAAAAAAAGGACAAAATTTGCCAAGACCGCAGTATAGTTAAGACATCTTAATGGTTTTTGCAAATATTGACTTTCTTGCAATCATGTTTGTAAGGATTTAACACACGTCACTTTGTTTTTATGACAAATATAAAAGGCAATTGAGCCAAACACCTTCAAAACACGTTTAATAAGTTTTACATGAATAATATAACTCTAACTCTAATTATCAAGGGGATTCAAGCTGATTTAAACTTAGTTTTATCTGAGATATCCTTGGAAGACTTCCGCAGGCTTGGGCGAGTTCAAAATATTCAATGTCAAAAACATGTTTTAACAATTTATCGTTCAGTGAGAACAACTAACAAAATCCCACAGGATGTTAGAACAATTCTATATCTGATATCTTTGTAATGAAATTGAAATGTAATTGTTTAAAGACAGACAGATGTTTTCACTAAATTGTTTGTTCAATCAGATTGAAAATTGCATGTTCCACCACACAGGGTTTAGAGTTGTATTTGGTCTGAATGCGTAGACTCAGTTCCCAGTTTCTGCTTTGAACCTACAGACAAGCACTCGGTGTATTTGATGTTGACAAAAGCAAGATATGTATTCGGCTGAGCAAAGCCAGCATTCGGTGGACACCACCCGAGACCAGGTTTCCAAATACACATCGAAAACATCTTCGGGAGAAAGCGTCCACCACGATGACCCAACGTGGCCCGGATCCCTCGTTGAGCTTGATGCTGCGGTGGAGTCTAAGAGATCGGCGTTTATGTCCAAACGTTCAATGTCATCTTCCTCTTCATCCAAATACGGTGAAGTGAAACGTTCATCAGCTTCAGATGTGAAAGCAGAAGAAGACGGAATTTCGCGATTTTCTTCTCTTTCCCAAAACCAATGCCTCATAGACGGCGACTCGAAGAGGTCTATGGCATCGTCCGAAAGGGTGGCATCCAGTTCTTTTCTTTGCAGCAGGAAGTCGAGCGACAGGCTCCTTGGCTCAGCTGGCGAATCCGACAGGCGAGCGGTGGCAGAGTCGACCGAAGGGTCTGAAAACATCACGCGTCCGCGGTCCGGCAGAGAAACGCGCTCGCGACCCTTGACCATAGATTTATTCCGAGACGACTTCGAACAGAAGATGAAAGACATGATAAGGAAGTTCGACATGCGCTGCTCCCGCTCCTTTTGGGAGGACGACCTCAGCGACGATCGGCGGGTGGACTCGATGTTTGATCGCGAGACTCGCAGCTTCGAAAAGCGTGCCAAAGCGATCAACGACCGGTTCTTCTCGTCGCGGATCGGATCTTTTTTCGACGATGACGACGACTTTTTCGGCAGACCTTTGTTGCGCAGTCGCCGAGCAGTAGATGACTTTGATGAGGGCGACAGTGGCATTTTCAGTGACGTCACATCGCGACGACGCGTCACCGACGATCAGCTTGATTTAGACCAACAAATGAAACGGGAGAAATCGGTCACGCCTGACAGATTTGAAGTCGATATCGACGTGAAAGGCTTTAAGTGAGTCCTGTGACTTCACAGAGGGCTAATTAGGCCTTATCTTTTTAATCATCCGTATGTGAATAATCAAATACTATAAACAACTCAAATTCGTTAGCGTCAGCAGACCTGGCAGTCATGCTTCGTTAGACCAAGCGAAAAGTTTCTTTGAACGGGTGGTGGGAACAAAAATGAGTAAATACAGATGGTCATCGTATTTGTCTCAATGAAAAAGGGGAGATAAACCTAACAAACTGGACCTGGACTTCTATGGCACTATATTAGAGGAGTGCCATGTTGAAAACTATTCGTTAGCAACCCATCAGTTTGTGCAAAGTTGCAAGCCCATGAGTAGCTCATCCTTCCAGTGCAATAGCACGCTCGTGAAGCTCGAGGTTCGTGAGCCACCGTTTTTTTTATCTGATTCGTGTATACGCTGGCGAGCGATTCGGTTGAAGGGAAAGTCCCTTGTTCGTCTCCAAGAGTTATGAAGCCTCTGTAAGTTCTATACGAACGTTTGCTACGTTTCAGTGACGTCGCACAGCATTCTTGTTGCCCATCAACTTGCAAAAGTTTTATCAACGACATTCAGCAGATGAACTTCTTGTCTTACCCGGTGATGTCACAAACGTTGCAATGTTCCTCCGCAGTCTCCTTAATTTGATAAACACTTTAGGGCTCGCGTGTTGCATTCGCTGACCTGAGCAAGGTTCACAAAGTGACTAGTGTTTATCGAAAAAAATGTTGTTCGCCCTCTTTACAGACGTTGAGAGGATGCTCATTCTTTTCTCTATTTCGTTTTCGAGTGGGACCAAAAAGTTGAAGCCAAGGCTCCGTTTATTTGCAGCTTCTGGCGTGTGGACAGAAAAAAAATTGTATCTGAACAACAGCAATTTGTGATTCCGGTTTTTCGAAGCGAAAAATACATCTTGAATTTGTCAATTTTGTTTGCTTAAATATAAATGGCAGCACATTTAATTATTATACGAAAAACACGATCTTGTTAGGACTCAACTAAGATCTGCTGCAAGTCAAAAATTATACAAATGTTTTCATGACTTAACTCGAATCAAGTTCACCTAGTTGCAGTCTTATTATGTACATTAAAAACAACATTCCTGTGCAGTACAAGTTGCGTGCAATAAAAAAAAAATGAAAAAACGCAAAACTCTGGCCCGTAGTGGAAAATGATATTCCACATGAATAAAATAATCTTGGAGTACAGCTAACATAAGGCGGGTTAATCAAATTTTATTGGATAAATCTGCCTTGTTTACTTGGGCAAAACTCCTACCTAGCATAAAAAAGTATGAAAAGGTTAAAGAAATATCTTGCAACGGTAAAAATGGTTGGGAAATTTTAAAGCACTTCGCTGAAAAGAAGTTGAACGGCTGAAGAAACGACGTAAATTTTCATCCAAAATCTCATTGATTTGTTTAATATTTGCTTCTACCACTTAATCGATTTTGCCTAATTGCCCTTAAAACGTCAAACATGAGAACAACTCCACTTATTTCAACTTTTGTTGCCCTCTACAAGTGGTGTGCTCCAATGGAACAATGAAACAACCGAAGGGTTCACGCACATTGGTCCCTTAATCATCCTTTTCTCGTATGTTGCCAAGGCAGGCCTTTTGCGGAAACAGAAAGCATTCTGTATCGCACGTTCTGCTTCAACACAATTAAAAAAAAGATTACATGGATTGGGTCACAATTCAGCTGATTCCCACACGAAACGATTGAACTGGACAAGCTACATAAAAATGATAGATTCGTTGCGTGACATATCGTTTTGTGAAATCTTTGCCGACGTTTTAAACATTTGACAATCAACAAATAACAAAAGTGAAAGCGCTTGGTCGAAACTGAAACATCTAACCTGGCACGGACCGTTTGCGAAGGTTGTTGGTGCAGGACGCAGCACATTTACGAGTTGTTCTTTATCAACTTTCATTTTCATTTGGAAACACATGGAAAATGGAATTGCGAACGTCGAAGGCTCGTCGTAAAGGCATATTTATTTTTTTCTTCTTGGCTAAATTAAAACAACAGAGAAGGAAAGTCTTACATTTATCAGCCCTTGTCTCTGCATGTGCTTCTCTGGCACGAAACAACAAAAGATTCTGGTTTTTAAAAATCGTCTGTCCTGCTTTTGAACGAAACTCCATCTATAGCACAATATTGTTTGTGTCGTCACACACTTTATTTGGTATGAATCAATTGCGCATGATTTCTGTTTTGTTTTCAGAGCTAACGACCTAATGGTGAAAACGGAAGGAAATCGCGTGATAGTTTCCGCGAAGGCAAAAGACGCTGAGCTGGAAAAGGGCGACGATCCAAATATTAAATCCAGGTACTTTTTATGTATTTGTTTGTTTGGATGCGTGGCGTTCCGTTTCTTTTCAGCAGTGAGCAATTGGCATGGAGTTAATCCAGCCTAAAAGAAAATTAAAACTGATATGAGTGGTTAGCGGCTATAAATTTCGTGAAATCTTCGAATTAAACAGGAATGTTGCAGCGATCAACTGTCTCTTCGTTTGATCTACTGTAAAAAACAAAATACAAATGGTGTTGCTAGTCAGCTACACATACAGTACGTATTAAAGATTCTATTAATTGCTTTATGCCCCAATCAAGGTTTCATTGAAAAACTATTTTGGGCTATCGCGGTTTTCGTCAGTTGCAGAGAAAAAATAATATAAAAATAGTCTTAGCTTTCGCAATAGCCAGAAAAACAATTTAAAATTGACCAAAACTTTGTAAACATCTCGTAAGGTTTAGCTGCTTAATTGAGGGACTCTTGAGGTTTTACAAAACTTGATTACACATTATTGCATTACTTCGTTGAGGGATTGAAGAGCTAATTTGAGTGAACATATTACATGAAACATATAATAATGGTTCTTCTTGCGAATGTTTTGACGTAGTTTCCGTTTATCACCAAAATCTATTTATCATCAGTAAGCTGTCCAACGTTTTATGAAAAAGACGTCATAAACATAAACGATATGCCGTTTCGATAAAAAGTGCAATAATGCATTTGACCGACAGGGAACTAAGGCGGGAATTCGATCTTCCCGAAGAGGTGGATCCTTACGACGTAGTGTCCAATCTCATGCCAGACGGCTTCCTTCGTGTAGAGGCGCCTCTCAAACACCGCTGCGCTATTCAAGGCCAATTGACGTCAGACACTGCTGGATCGTCATCGTATCAATACAGCTCGCAAAGCACCAGCAACAGGATGGCGGGCGAAAGGCACCTGGAATTTCCCTGAACAATGGTGCAAGGCATTGGATTCCGTCAAAAGAAACATGATATAAAAATTGAGGCAGGCACTCTCCTTCTCAAAGCAGAACTTCGTGTTGTTTGTTTATTTCATATTGACGCAGTGCTGCAGGAAAAAAGCTGCTTGCAAAATTTGCCTTTACGCTTAACTATCCACAGCTGTTGAGGTCACGTGCTGGTTTTGCGAGTTAAGCTTTAACACCCCGTTGATGACGTAATAAGCGCAGAACAAAGGTGTACAAAAGTAGTTTTCAAGTAACTTAAAACACATTTCACATGTCGTCTAAATGTACATTTTCTCCGTGAACCACCCTCGTTTGGTTGTAAATAGTCAGTTACCTTTAAACAGGTTTGGATTATTATCTTTGACAGGGTTGGTCAGTCTTGAGATGTTTCATCCAAAAGTTGATAAAGCATGGCGACAAAACTAAAATTGACTAAGATTGCTATATTTAGGGCTACGCAGAAGTGAATAGTTCATACTATTTTCGCTGTCAGTCATATACAATTACCGAAAACCTGTTCCTGCCTGTTTCCCAACTCTTTTCCAAATGTTCCT
>Ga0210059_1005350_pt1 | contig 20662 bp, 19 predicted proteins | sample Ectturendosymbi2_FD_188042 | JGI IMG/M metagenome (GOLD analysis project Ga0210059, IMG submission 188042) | Ecteinascidia turbinata endosymbiont from Florida, USA - Sample 2 (SPAdes) (version 2) | ecosystem: Host-associated > Tunicates > Ascidians > Unclassified | place: Key West, Florida...
GAACGAATTATAACACAGAAACGAATTAATAAAGCTTTTCGAATATGACAGGAAAGCTGCTCGCGTACCACCTGAAAAGCCCTCGCGTACCACTGGTGGTACGCGTACCACAGTTTGAGAACCACTGATCTAGACTGCTGTGTCTTCTTCCGCATACTGTAAGATAAGGTGGGCTCGATAAAGTTTCTTGAATAGAAGATCGTCGCTGCAATGTATTATCAACTGAATGCCAAATCTTAGGTCCATGATACCTGATTGATCTTTTGCCATGCTCGCTGGAAAACGAGTGCAAGAAATATTTACCATGGGTGGTTTCCTGGTTAAGTGAGTATGAACTGAAGCAACTGGGACAAAGTAATCATCAAAGGTTTGTGGCAGCTTGCCATTGTGCAAACAATGCATCATTTTAGCAATTTCAAGGAGATAAATATTTATTTTCAACAGGTTTGATTGGTGGTAAAGTGGAGTTACATGTGATCTGTAGGAGGCAAAATTCATGGCTCGAATAAGTTTATTATGTAGGGCATTTAAATGATTTAAAGTAGTTTTTGGCACTGATCCCCATGCACCAATTGCGTCTTGAAGGTGGCTATAAACTAAACAAATGTAAACTGACTTCAGCGCAGAAGGAGTCAGATAGTGTCTTGTCATGTAAATAATTCCAAGGCTTTGTGCTAATTTATCTTCTACGTTGGTTATGTGTTGGTACCAAGACAATTTACCATCTAGAATTACTCCTAAATATTTTGTGCAATTAGTTTGAGCAATTTGATTGTCGGCAATATTAATTGAAAATGTTGTTATTGGTTTTGGGTCAACTTTAATTATCATGAAGGTGGTTTGTTTATAGTTCAGAGAGAGTTTGTTAAATTCTCATCCAGTAATCTATCTTTTGCAGTTCTGCATTTGCTAGTGTGTTCAATTGTTGTGGGTTGTTGCTTGAGATAGTTAGGAGAGTGTCGTCTGCAAGCATGGTTGCTCTAAATCTTGAAACCTTTGGGTAAATCATTAATATATAAGGCGAATAATAAAGGTCCAAGTGTTGAACCTTGAGGCACTCCGTGGTTTATATTTTGAACATCTGATTTATATCCTTCAACCACAGTATACTGCTGACGATCTTGTAAGTAATTAGTCAACAATTTTAAGGGTATGCCTCTAATTCCATAAAAGTGTTCAAATTAGTGTAAGAGTATGCTGTGGTCAATTGTATGAAACGCTTCAGAAAGATCACAAAATATAGCAAAAGTAGTGTATTTTTCTTCACGATTTTTCAATATATTTTCATGAATATCACAGATAGCCATTGACACTGCGAAATCCATATTGCGAGTCAGATAACATCTTATTTTGTTCAACATAAGAGTACAAGCGGGTATATACTAGTTTTTCAAAAATTTTGTGGAATGGAGACAGCAGGGATATAGGCCTATAATTTGCACAGTGATTTTTTGTGACCTCCTTTATGAATAGGGATTACTTGTGCACATTTTAAGCATCCAGGATCGATGCCTGATTTTACACATCTATTAACCCTTTAATGGCCGCGATTGGCCGGCCTTTTTTTGGCCATAAATCGCCAGCTGCTAGAGCTAGAGAGCTGTTCAAACCCTCTACGGATTCAGCAAGTCTTCTAGTTGACATCGAAAAAAAACGTTTTTTGTTTTCGGTTTGGGGTTTTCTGGAGGTAACGTCACAATGAGGGCATGTTTTCAAATTTTTGGCCACCTGTACCTGGCCCTGGGCTCCAATCCATTGACCCATTCTTTTGACTCAAAATTTTCTTGAGAACTAGGCCAAAATCTGCCTCTATAGAGCCCTTGATTGACTTGCTAGCGTATCTGTAGCCAAAGTCATGGGTCAAAAACCCAGTTTTTGGCCTAATTCCAAACTTTTCAGAAAAGGCATAATTTGCCCTTTCAGGGCAAAGTTTGGCCAGCCATACGTCGGCAGCAGATTGAGCTAGAGAGCTGTTCAAACCCTGTAATGACTCGTGTCGTCGTGTACTTTAGAATAAAAACAATTTTATTAAAATTTTGATGGGGGTTTCTTGCTAATTAGATAATGATGGGGGTATGATTTTTGGTTAATTATATGACGTCATCATCCGATTCCATGCGCCAATATTTTGGCTCACAGTATTTTTGGATTCTAGGCTAAAATACGCATCTTTAGAGTCCTTGATCAAGTTTCTAGCGTTTCTGGTTCAAAAGTTATGCCAGAAATATTCCAAATATGTCAGAAATCTCCCAGGGGATTAGCAGGGATTAGTGTGGATTTCCCTAATTAATATTCTACTATTTTTGCCATAATTTATCAATTAGAAACGCTAGAATGTCCATCAAACCCGTTAAAAGCTCATACTATAGCCTAGAATGCATTTAAATTTCGCGCGGTTTCGTGCCAGTGATTCGGCATGAATCTGGCATTTGGGATGAGACAGGGTATTGCTTATTAGGGGGTGAAATTATAGCAGCTGCCAACTGATTGCCAATGAAAGATCTTTGCCATGTGGACAGGGTTCTTGGATTACAGGGTTTATCAGTTCATCTGGGGACATTAAACCTTTTTCCTTGCCTTTAATAAGAGAATTTATTAGTTTCCATGTTTTTCGGGGATTATGACTGTTGGAAGATAATTGTGATTGGTCGTAGTTTCTTTTACTCATTTCCATGATATGATTAAGCTTATTTCTGTATTTCTTATAATGGTTATGAGCTTTTGGTTTGAGAATCTGGTTCAAACCAGAGTTCTACACATTTTGTTTTTATTCTTGATTGATTTGTAAAGACTAGTTGTTATCCATGGTTTTTGAGAGAGTTTCTTTTTTGATAGAGAGGTTTTTCAGTGGAGCCTGTTGGTTGAGGCTGTCACCCAAAACTTTTAAGAATTGATTAAGATCCTTGCTGGGGTCACCCTCATTTTGAGGTAAATGTTGAAAGTTATGACTAATTGTCTTAAGGAACATTTCAGAATCAAAGCTATAGCCAAGCTTTATGATAGGTTTCTTGTCATGTATTTTAGCAGTATTTGTTTTGATTAGCAAAAAAATTGGTAAATGGCCTGACAAGTCATTGATAAATATTCCAGGGATTACTTTTGCCAAATCAAAAGTAGTGTAGAAGTGATCAATGAGTGATGCACTAGTTGCTGTTACCCTAGTTGGCCCGGTTATTATTTGTTAACAATTGTAACTTTCGTAAGTTTCAATATATTTATGTACACTTGATGAGCTTGTGTGTTGTAGAAGATTTATGTTAATATCTCCACAAATAATATATGGCAGCCTCTTGTCACTTAGATAGTGTAAAATAGCACTAACATCAGTAAAACCTTTATAGTCATATTTTAGGGTGTCTATAAATAACCCCAAGAACACATTGCCTGCCACCAATATTAGTTTCAATCCACAAGCTTTCAGCATCTTTCAAATCATTACATATATCACTTCACCTTTGAAATGATAAGTTATCTTTTATATATATTCCAACACCACTAGCTTTTTGGTCAGAATCAGCATGTACAAAATTATATCCACAGATTTTTGTTTGAAAGAACGGGGTTTGTTGTTAATTTTTGTTTCAGAGACAGCTATTATCTCTGGGGATTTTTTCATGTCAGAGCTAAAGTTTACAAGTTTATCCAAGTTCTTTTTCAAGCTTCTAATATTAACATGAACTATGCAAGCTGGGGTAATTGTTTTGCTAGTCAAGAGAGTTGAATACATGAAGGTCATAAAATTTACACTCAGAGTCACTTGGGTCAGAAAGTAATGGCAAGGAGTTATAGGTAATATCTGATATACTATGATCACAGTCTACGTTAACAGGCAAGGAGTCTGAAATACACATATGGAAAAAGTAAGGCGTACTACGTGAAGACAATGCATCAAACTGAGAATCAGTCAAGTTGGAGTCAAGTAACCATTTTTGCATATATCACAGAAGATTGCAGGAACAGCAGAACTAAAACGTCTACTGCATTTTCTACAAGAATCTACCAAATCCATTTTATCATGTTATAAAAGTTCAAACAGAGATAATTGCTGCACCTAGCTAATGGTTAATGATTTTGTATCTCACCGAGTCATTTTCTTCTGTTATGGCAATGGTGTTGTTGTTCTCATTCCGTTGTAGATAGGTGGTTCCATTCCTTGTCCAGATGTATTTGAAATTACTGCTTTTCCTGTACAACAAGCATTTGTTGAAGCGTTTGTGGTTTGTTCTCGTGAGACTCTCATTACTATAGATACGCTCCTGTGGATGAGTTTTGTTGTATTCCTTTAGCTGGTGTCGATGGCTGTAGATCTCATCTCTGATTGGTCTCAAGCAGAATCTTGCGATGATAGTAGGTCGTGGATGCTGTCAGGTTTCCCAGAGAGTCAATGTGAAACACTGATGTCTTTCACAGAAAGGTCCACATCCATAAGCTTTGAGACACTGGCAATGAGCTTATCAGTGTTCTCATTTTCAGACCAGGCCAGACCTTGAAATTCAAGTCACTCCCATCACCCATACTCATTGAAAGCTTCTTGGGTCTGACAGGAAGCCTCCTCGAGTTTTTGAACACGGTCTTTCATGTCCTGGTTTTTGGAGCGGAGAGCCTTTACCTCTTCAGTAGAAGATTGAAGTGTATGCTTCGTATCTTCGTACTGTTCTGACAAAAACTGCTAGCTTTTACAAAGCTCTCTCGTTTCCATGATGAGTTCAGTAAGAGCACTGCTGCTCTTGTCAAGAGTTTCCATGACTGTGTTAAGTTTCCCAGGCAATTCATTCACATCTTGCTTGGTGGCCACAGCAGAAGATGTGCTTCACATTTCCACAGCCATTATTAACAGTATAACAGATAACACACTTTATCAAATTTAAATTACACTTATTTCAAATAGCCTACACCTTATTCAAATAGAATCAATATCCAAAAGTATGAATATCCCACCTTATTCAATATCCCACCTTATTCAATATCCCACCTTATTCAATATCCCACCTTAATCAATATCCCACCTTATTCAAATAGAATGCTATATCCAAAAGTAACACCTAAAAAAGTTTATGTTGGCAGCAGCAGTGTCACTTGTTGTGGTAAAATTTTTCAGTGGAGTAACACTTTGAGTAGCCTTGCTTATTATAATTGGTCTACAGAATTCTGCCAGGTAATCTGTAGTGTACAACATGTCTCATAATAAATTGAATCGGATTGTGGTGCTCATTGACATGGACTGCTTTTATGTTCAAGTTGAACAGCGTAGAAATACCGAAAAAAGAGGAAAACCCTGTGCTGTTGTGCAATACAACCAATGGAAAGGAGGAGGGTATGTATATATCATTTCATTATATGTTGTATCACACTCATATAACTCTGCAATAGGGTACTGTGGCATGTACATGGATCTGAACAACCATTAGGTGTGTACATTATGGAACCTTTAGAGTTTCTGGAATATTTCAGAATCTTTATTTCCAATCCGGAAAATTTAATCGTAATGCAGAATAACTGGGGATTTGTGAAGGGCTATGCATCTGTGTGCACCTTCCAGAATACACCTGACCTGCTGCAGCTGACAGCATTTACTGGTTCTGGTTGTCTACTTTAATTGCCATCGTAATTAGGAACTACCAATTACTCGCATTGCATGATCACTGGTTGAGACAATTGTCATAAAGTTTCTTGCTCAGGGAAACATGGAAATTTTTTTTGGAAAAGACCCAGGAAAAAAACCTTATTGTGCGTTACACAGCAACTGATTGCACAGTACTAGTTTGAAAAAAATATTCTAGCCTAAACCTAGCAGAGAACATTTGATAAAAAAAACTGCAACCATGTAGAGGTTTAAAAAAATCAAGCAGAGGTTTAGAATGCTGATCAGCAATCACGCAACCTGCTAATGATCTTGTCATGTCACTACACAGTGCCATGAGCTTGTTGTGTGTTTCTTTCTCAGGAGTGCTGAAAATGTGTTGCAAACTACAAAACTTATTAAAACCGTTTGTTTTGCCGACTTGGCAATTTTTCTTATTTATTTAATCCAAATTTATTTCGAATCTAAATATTCGAAAAACAACAAAACATTTTTTGGATTCAAATACTGAAGGATTTGAATCCACAAGATTCGGTATTCCATTATATGCATCCCTAACAAATATAGTCACAACATACAATGGAAGTGATCACAATAAAAAGCTCTACGTTTTTTATAGGCTTTAGAGGAATCAGCCAACTGGGCTCTGCTTTCATCTTTTGCGATGATTCAAACTTGCGCATATCTGTATTCAAGTAACTTCACTCCACAAGTGAAAGAAGCAAGGAATCAATCACAAATTTTTAATTAGATTTTAATAGGATTAAAAATTTGATTTGTTCCTTGCTTCTTTCCTATTAAAAATTTGTTCTTTCCTATTAAACATTTGTCCTATGAAAAAAAAACATGCTTCTTTCCTATTAAAAGAAACTTGCTTCTTTCCTATTAAAAATTTGTGATTGATTCCATGCTTCTTTCACTTGTGGAGTGAAGTTACTTGAATGGAAGTGATCATTAACTTTAGACATGATGCACTGCAATAAAAAGGATACAACTGCGCAATGAGACAGATTATTCTGTCAAGTAGGTTTAGGAAAAATCAGTAGAGATTTAATAACATGTCCAGCATGTTGCAGCATTGGCTCTACATACAGCAGTGTCATACTTGACAAATTACCATAAACAAATTGTGTCATTTGTATGTGTAAAATAAATGGGAATCATGTGATTTAATCTTTTTGTGTTATTTACTTTTAGATTAACACTTCTGACACCGGTCTACATGGATTAACATACTTTATGACATTATAACTTGTTACTGGTCTACGTAGATTCATGTATCTGGCTAAAAGGGATCATCACTGACAGTACCAAATATATGAGGTTCTAGCATGGAGCAGTGAAACTCAAGTGAAATTCATTTCTCAGGAAGCTGTATCATTGATAAAAATCAGAGATTTCTGAGTGTACTGAGTAATATAAAAAGTATCAGTAAGGAAATGATGAATAAAAGAGCTTTTGGAATGCAGCATATTGAAAAAGACAAATATAAGAGGTTGTTAACACTTTGAGAGCCGGAGTACGATATATTCGTACTTTGAAATTGGCCTAAAACCAGCAGTTGTCATGCCATAGCTCCTCTGCCGATTGTGCTAGAGAGCTGTTCGAACCCTCGGCCAGTCTCCTAGTCTGCATTCAAAACAATTTTTTTGGTTGGGGGTTGCAGATTTTTTGTGAGTGACGTCATAAGTGAAGTAGTTTTTGGGCCATTTTGGCTCATGTTACCTGGCCTAGGGCCCAACCACTAGGCCGAAGTATTTCGCTGAAGTTTTCATTGGAAACTAGGCTCGAGTCCAAGTCTTTTGAGCCTGTGATCGACTTTCTACCATTTCTGGTTCAAAAGTTATGATCTAAAACAAACAAATTAATTAATTATCTAATTAACTAATTAGTCAGATATTTTTATTACTTTAGATGATAACCTTCGAACCCGAAACCCTAGTAGATCATCCAAAGTATCAAAAAAGTTGGATTGTAGCCTAGTTTCCAATAAAAACTTCAGCGAAATACTATGATCTAACAGTTTGGGCCCAGGGCCAGGTGAAGTGGGCCAAGGTGGTCTAAAAGTCCTCCACTTATGATGTCACTGAAAAAAATCCTCAGCCCCAAACCAAAAATTTTTTTCGAGTGCAAATTACAAGACTTGTCGTGTCTTTTGAGCCTTTTACCGGGTCTGTAGTGCTTACCAGACTGGAGAAATTCCTGCACAAAGCCATGTGCGATCCAGCTGTTTTTGCACAAACCGCTTGAATTAACCCAGCTGTGAAAGTGTTTAGAGAAAATGGCAAATATGAATTGCCCAAAATAAATTCAATGTTTCATCTCTTTCCTGCTTATCATGAATCATTACAAATGCAAAAGCATCTAATTTTATAGCATTTGGTTGACATTTTCAAAGAGGCAATTGCTTATTAACACTTTTGATACCAGAAAACTTTAAGCTTTTGTTTGGTGTTTCCTCTCAACTATCTTGTGTATTTGGCAGTTTCTACATGCTAAATTCCAAAACATCCTATATTTGGCATTTTGTATACACTGTTGTGGTGCCAGCCTAAATTGTAACTGTGGGGAAATAGCACTCGTAGTGTGCAACGCATATCCAACAACCTTTTGCTTACTCTGACACCTCACAAATTCTATGCATCGACAGAACTGCAGCCTGTGCTACCGACAGAAATTGCTTACAGAATGGCAGATGATCAGCACGAACACTTGTCACAATTTAGGCATGAAACTTCAACAGCAATAGATCATCAAATACAGTTTCTGAAATACAACAAACAATTTAAGCATTCTAATAGCACAGCTAAACTGAGCAAACAGGCGTTACTATTGGTTAGCTGGGCATAATACATGCAATTAACAATTAGACAAGCACAACATTGCAGTTGTTTACAGTAAATTAAACATGTAGCTCATGCAAATACCTGTCATACATCTACAACTTCAATGCTAATTGGCAAACTGCAACTGTGTGCTAATTTTCCAGCAACAAATAAAGCATACATATAAAAATTAAGTGAGCTCCACAACTCAGATTTTTGGTCTTTGAATTTATCAGATAGCTTGCTGTTTCGCATTGCAGAATTTGGGCTATACAGTCAAGAGAAAATTTGGCGGTTTGGGTGAGTTTTGATGCACCAACTGGCTGTTTGGCATATTTTTTTCCCTACTAAGAAAAATAGTTGCTAAGAGTTGATAATGCCTTTGCAAAATGTGGAAAAAAGATTGCAATGGTTTTATTGTCAAAAAACAATTTCTGTAAGTTTTGGTGTCCTAAGTTTACCAGAGGATTAATTAATTACCGTATTTTTCAGACCACAAGGTGCACTTAAAATCCTTTAATTTTCTCAAAAATCAAAAGTGCACCTTATAATGCAGTGCATCTAATACATGAATCTGGTTGTGTTTTCTCATCTAGAACCAATTGTATGTGGTAAACAGTGCTATTTATTTAATTGCTAGTTACAATTTTTTTATAAACAGGCCATCATGGTATGTAACAAACCAACAACAATTGCAATGAGCAACGTATGTGTTTCTGAGAGTAGCTAGCACATGCCACAGATCGTATTACTCTGCGAAGCTCCTGACTACATTGACACACACCGGATCAACCACGCACACAACTTTTTATTCCATTAGTTTTTAGCATGTGTGACAGATTAAACTCCCTAATATGAAATGACAGATTGAACTCCCAGTGGCCACACCGGACTCGGGCGACCCCGACACTCGGGAGTTATTGTGAAAGAGTTGAATACAATTTGACTTATCTGAATTTTGCTTCATTTAATGCGCCTTATGGTCCAAAAAACATGTTAATTATTGTTTTTTTGGCCATAACTTGCCAACCACTAACACTAGATGACTAATCTGAAGGGCTCTAATGATGTGGATTTTCACCTAGTTTATTTCAAAAGAAAATGCAAGTAAATTCCCACATTAACTTTTTTTTCAGGACTTGATGACGTTGTCCAAATATTTCGCCCTCTCCCAGTTGTGATGACATACCAAAAAAAGTTATGACCCAAAAGTGCCGGGATTGCTAAAAATCAAAGCTGGGTGATTGTCTGCTTCTTTAGAGGGTTTGAACAGCTCTCTAGCTTCATCAGTAAGCAAGTAATGACTGGACAAAGTTCAAGCCAAAAAGCTGATATACAGTATTGGCATCTGTGGACCTTAAATGTTTTTAAAGGATATCTTTAAAATGTTTGCGCTAAAGACATTTGTTGATAGTCATGGCATTTGTCCATGACACAGGGCAAAGGTATGGAAAGCAATAGCGTGTGTACCTGTATGTACTGCCAATTTGATGCTTGATCGCTAAGAAATTTATACATTTTTGAAAAAAATTAGGGCAAATTATGTTGTATATACCATAGCCTTATATTTTGTTGTATATACCCTAGCCTTAGTTGATGTAGTGCTTTTTCACTTAAAGGAACATACTGATCCAGACAAGCTCACCAGTTGGTATAGTTATATTAAAAAAAATTGACAAATACAACCAAATATAGTTGTATGATAGAACAAATTAGAAACTTTATGAGAAACCACAGGTTCATACCATATAAAACAGGGGTGGCCAAACTGCAGCTTTTTAAGCTTTCCCAAAAATTATATATTTGTTCTTTGTTTTTTATTTCTATTGCAAAGTGTAGAAACATTGTAAAATAGTACTGTGGTACCTAGCGTGTCGTACAGTATTACTTCGTCATTCCAAAAAGAGTTCCGAGTCGTTCCAAAAAGAATTCAAAAAAGAATTATGATGTCACAGAAGCGTAGATTGCAAATAAATTCGTGTTTTTAAATTTTTATGTTGCGGCTCTTTGTAACTTGGGTTTTGCGATATGCGGCTCATACATAGAGCAGGTTTGGCCGCCCCTGATAACATTGTTTGTGGTGATACTGCTTGTAAATATTCTAAATTGGTGTTAATTTATGACAGCATAATTGCAGTTGGCTATGAAGCTCGTGCTAAAGGAGTGACTCGTCAGATGCGTGGAGATGATGCAAAGGAAAAATGTCCAGATATTGTTCTTTTTCAAGTTCCCACAGCAAATGGAAAGGCTGATTTGACCAGGTAACATTTTGTGATATTAATGTCTCAGTATTTTACATGTTTGTTTGATCTATTATGAGGCTATTGCAGTTTTACTGTGAGTTTTACGTTTATGAGCTGGTTTGCAGTTAATACATGTGTGTGTGTCCTATTGTAACTTCAATAAATATTTTAGAGAAAGTTGGTGCAGTTTTTTCACCATGAAACAAGCAATGAAACTCCTGCTCAGTGAGATCACGTTTGTAACTGAGTAGATCTTTACGCGATTACATTAATGTCTGGTTTAGCAATAGTCTGCAAATTGATATTGTCTATATGCAAAAGCCTGTTATAATCTCTTGACTCCTGAGCAGTCTTATTGAGAAATCAGTGCATTTTATCAAGGAGCAATAACTCTCATAGCCCATGAGCTTTTATTTGTACTAGTAGGTGGACATGACTAACAACAGCATTCTTGACATAATTGCTAGAATGAAAGCAGAATGTCGCATTTACATTTTAATAAGATGTCTATCAAGCTTACCTTTTATTAACAATCGGCATGCTGAATTGCTTATGTCTGTGGTTAAGTTACAAGGCAATTAGTAAACAAACTTTTGCATCTGTTTACCGAGCTTTCTCCTTAATTGTGTCCATCTCATAAAAGATTGTAGTTGAGTAAAGTACTGGTTGAACACATTGCCCAATATCCATCTTGGCAGGAATTCAAACTTATTGCAAGTAGAACTCGTCTAATTCGTCATCGTTTAATTCGTCAATTCGCTTAATTCGTCACTTTTTCGTCGGTCCCGGCAGAATCCCTAGTCTAATTCATCAATTTGCTCAATTCGTCACCTCTTTCTATCCCTGAGAAGCGTTTTGTTCGTCTACTTCGTCATTTGCAGTTTCATTTTGATGTCTAAGCAGCTAGTACGTATGGGAATTCAAACAAATCAAGGATCTTTATCTGAGAATTGTTGCACCTCACAATTTTTTATATCGAATTTATACATAAGGTGCGAAGCGCGACCAGGCTCCCCATTGAGAGAACGCAGAAAAGTTTATTGAAGATTTAAAAGGTGCTTGATTAAATGGAGGAGTCCAGATTGATTAGAGGAATTAATCGTTGTATTCATTCATAACGTCATAAACTTGTATTTTACTGCAAATAAGAGCACTATGTATGTATACGAGTTACTATGATAAAGTATACGAGCTTCTATGATAGAGTTTTCACCTGTTTGAATAATTTGTCACTTCGCCTAATTCGTCACTTTTTTCTAATCCCCTTGAGGTGACGAATTAGGAAAATTCTACTGTACTACAAACACAGAAGCTCCAGTGTTTCACCACCTTGCACAGTGCTTTTGTAATTCTTTCCAGGGAAACATTTCAAATAAAAAGAGGTAACACTGTGTTGCACCAATGGCGTGCACAGGGGGACAAACGGGGCGACAGCCCCGGGCATCCAAGGCAGTGGGGCATCCAAAGTGTGCAATTTCAAAAATTAAAATGCTGTAATTAGATGATTTTGCTTATTGTAAGACTGCTAACACATGCTGCATGGATTTTATTTTTCGAAACTTTTTTTTTGTCAATAGTTTTCATCTGTTTGAAATGCCAGTAATCCTCACATTTTTTAATACCAGGGACTTATGCTCTAGGTACACCCAACCAAACTGATAGTAACGTGGCTTATTCCAGATCATGCGATCAAAACAAAATCACAAAAAAGGATTGAAAGACAGGTATGCCAGAGCATCGGTAGGGCACAGGAGGCAGAAGAAAAGTTCAGGTCAAACGAAACGTAGAAAAAAATCGTTACCAATTATGCTTGTTTCAATTTCAGAAAAGAGGTTAACTCAAAAATAATAACAGAAATTATAGAAAACCATTCTGAATTTTCTGGGTGCGTGAATGCCTGCAATAAATTTGTTTCAAATTGTTCTTGATAAACCATGAAATTACCTATGATATTCCTATCAAAATTTCCCCCTTTTTGTAAGGTCAGGGAACAATGCTCCCTTTTTCCGGCGTTCCTGTTGAAACGCCGGATTTTTTTGTTTTCCGGCGTTTCCTGTTTTTCCGGAGTTCCTGTTTTCCGGCGTTCCCCCTCTTTCCGGCGTTCCTGTTGAAAGACAATTGTGGACGTTAATTGATTTTGTGAACCAAATATGTCCTATTTCAACTTGCTTGATTTTGCTGACTTTCTGATGCATGCATGCATCACTCTAGTTTCCCGTTTCGTTTGATGATGTGGCAACCCTGGGTGTCCGCTAATACAGCCGCACACCTGTGCTTGCAATATGTGCATCATTTCGAGCTTCGTCGTTAATTGACAGTTCAGGCGGATTGATCGTATCGGCTCACACAAGCTCGCCTCGTATCTGCCCTGTCCCCCCTGTAGTTGTACATATAACAGCCATATAGTAAAAAACGTAAGTTTTCTTGCATACTTCAAGCGCATTTTCAATTCTTGTCTAGTGTAGCAGATTCAAACTCTCAACCTTCGGTGTCCGCCATCCCAGCTGGATACCTTCTCTGCTCGACTACTATTGGACGAGATATTCACGCAGCCCGATGTTTTCACAGCTGTGAACTGTCGTGTCGTGGCGTTGAGTGTGTTTTACTCCACTGTTCCCGGTGCAGCCTTTTGCTGCATTTGTCACAGTTGTGAACTGCGCTGAAGTAGCACTGAGTGTGTTTCACTCCCTGTTTTAACGCGTTGCCTGATATTTTTGCAGTTCTGAGTTGCTCTGTCTTAGCTCTGAGTGTTGTGTTTTGCTCCGGTCTCATGATTTGGAGCGCTGTTAATTTATGTTCATTACAGTGACACATTGCACAACAACGAGTAAGCAGAGTGTATGTAGAATAGTATGCGTACTGTGTCAACAAACTTCGCCAAAAGGTTGGTTATCAAACGTGAATATGACGTCGTATTGTGATGTCACAAACAGTGTATCTGAGAAACAATGACTACCACACGGCATTGCTAAATACTAGAATTTGGTATGGGGGAGATTCAGTCAAGAAGTCGCCCCGGGCATCACCAGACTTCTGCACGCCACTGTGCTGCACTGAGAATCACACTAAAAAGTGGAGGGAATAAGTTTATGAATAAAGTGTAATGTGTGTAACTTGTTAAGTTATGGGTAATTACGTATGCAAGCAGTGTGTACAGTACATACAATCAGCATTTTGAGGAACGTTACATTGCTAAGTGTTCAAGGTTGTTTTAAGAGTGAATGCATTAACTTCTGCACTAGGTATCGAGAAGCTGGAGCTGAAGTGATTGAAGTTCTTTTGCAATTCGGTGGCATTGTGGAGAGAGCAAGCATTGATGAGGCTTATATTGAGTTGACAAGTATGGTTGATGAGAGAATATCTGCTGCCAAGACGTAGGATTTTTGTTAGCTCTATGTTGACAATTTAATTGTTTCAACTGCTTCTTTGTTGCTTGTAACTGAAACACAAACACTATTCCTGTTTATCTACGTCTTGAACACTTATGTTTCACAGACGTTTGATATTCTCAACTGGAATGTCATACTTGACCCCAGGTTTTTAAGGCTTGACCTTGCAGACCGCAAAGATATTTTGAGCGACCGTAACTATTTTGTCTAAAAACGGAGATGCTCGTAAAGCAAGGTGTAATGTCTTGTAATGGCGGTAGTCAAGTAAGTTTCTACTGAATTTTGAGAGACGATATTTCGGTCTCTCAAAACCAGTGACGGAGTCTCGAGACTTGGTCTCGGTATCGAGACTCGCCTCGAGATCCATTTTTGTGAGTCTCGGTCTGGAAGGTTTCAGGTCTCGTCTCGGTCTCGAAGACTTTGAATACTGCAGAGAAATGCTTTATTAAAACTTCTATATTTCAACGATTTTTTTCTTTATTGTATTTGCAGGAAGAAACAGCGAAAACAGATAGGAAAATGGCAGAAATTTGACAAAAAATCAACTTAGAAGTGATAACTACATTTTTTAAACAAATTTCGGCAAAACAGACAAATCTTTGAAGTCTCGAGTCTTGCTTTCGAATTTGAAATGTCGGTCTCGGAATTTTTTTTATGAAATCTCGGTCTCGTCTCGAAATTTTAACCAGGTTACGGTCTCGACTACATCACTGCTCAAAACACCTCAAAAAAACACTGCTTACCCCAATGGTAGGGAACGTTCTTCGTTCAAATGTGATTTCGTAGCGCCAGCTAGATATGTTGCATGATCAGTGAATTGTCTTGAGTCTTTAAACGCTTCAGTTTTCAGTACCAAAACAAACATGGGCGAATGAATACTGATGTATTTGGTAAGAGCCTGCATAGAAGGTGATTATGATGCGACTTCTGTCTCACACACTCGCGCCATATTCTGACCCTTGCAAAAAATCCTATCCCCTTGATATTTTTTTGGATTAGTGCCATGCATAAATCAGGCTGGTGCAAGCTTGGATCGCCATATGGCGTCTTAATCTGTTTACAATCAACATGTACTATAAGCGCCGCTGCTGAGCGTTGAACCGTTTTATGAAGACGCTTTTGTGGCAGAAATCAAAATATCTTGACATTGACTAAACTGCAGTTGTTGTTTGCACGAACAAGACCTTCGTTTTTGAAGATAACGAACGAATGTCGTGGCAAGCCATTCAGAGACTGTTAAAACTCGGTATGAAGGCAGTCGGCGAGAGAGCTGATATTAAAGACAGGACTGTGCGGCCAGAATGCAAATTGCAAACCACAGCTCCAGTAATCTAAAATTGCGTGGGCATCGGCTCTGGACTCCGGTTCCACAGCCCTGATTAAAGATATGCTGTTTACCATCAGGACTCGATGTTACTTCTAAAATAAACCTAGCCAATTTTTATTCGAAGTGGCTTGGTATTTGCTGTGCAATAGTGATTGCAGTTAGCTTTAGGTTGTTTGGCATAACTTGGCTGAATAATCATGCTTTGCGTAGATTTTCTGAAGTCTTGCCTACACCTTCAGCTCTCAAGAATACACATGTCGTTGGTTGGCCGAAAGAAACACAAAGTATCGACACAGGTAACGTGACGCGAGCGGTGGGGTTTCTCAAAGCTTACTGAGAAATTTGCCATGCTAGTTTGTAACTGCTTACCCGACGCGTACTTGCACTGCATTTCAGAATGCAACAGTACCGTGCTGTTTTTGATATCAAAGCCACAAATTTGTATCGCTAGTTGTTACAAAGAAGTCGTTTTTCGTAGCTTTAAGCAATGTGCCGTATCTAGATTTGCTTGATGTGTGTTTTAGATGTCCTGTGCGAAACAAGGCCTATCATACTCGCCGTCATGGCTGCATATTTTACCTTCGTGTCGTTGGTTGTTACCTGTACTGTACGATCGGTTTTGAGTGGAAAAAAGAGTGACAACGCTGGCCTAAGACAGGAGGGCAAAATGTGAAAAACTCGAACTAAGTTATTTTATTGGAAAAACATTCAAGTAATTAGCCTCCACGAATGTGAAGGGTTTGAATCATCAACAAAATTTTATATAGGAAATTGATTTCACGTAATTATACACATCCTCTGCCCTACAATGTTGTTGGAATATGATTCTTAGTTGAATAAGATTGTAGGAATGAGGATGCGTAATGTTACGTGAAATCGATTTGCTATTTAAAAATGATTCAAACCCTTAACCTTCGTGGAGGCTAGTTGCTTGAATACAGATACGTGCAAGTTTAAATCATCGCAAAAAGAAAGCAAAGCCCAATCGGCTAATTCTTCGAAAGCCTACAGCAAACCTAGAGCTTTTAATTGTTGGAAAAACATGCATCGCAAAATCCCGGATAAATGTACGTAACAATGACATGTGTTACTGTTTCCAGAAAGATGGTGTAATCCTCATTTATTTATACAAACTGAATGCATCACGCTACAGTAAGCCCAAAGTCCGACCAGTAAGAAATTTCAATTAAAGTTCCACTTGAACTGCGCTATCGATACTATCCAACACTGTTTGCATTGTTTTAATGTAGACTTGAGATCTAGAGGAATAGAAGAATATTCAGCAAATGCGAATGATGATGAACAGGCGGCTAGACTTTGCATAGCAGCAAGCATTGTGGAAGAGATGCGTCTTGCCATCTACGAACAGACATCGTTTAGGTGCTCCGCTGGGGTCTCTCATAACAAGGTTGGTGCTTTCAATTACCACAGGGTCATAACCAGAAATTTTAAAGAGGAAGCACTTTGTTGCTAGTACAGTACAAAATCGTGAAGTAAGCTTGCTTATTTTTGGCTTATGTTTCCTTATTCATACTGCGACCCATTCGTATGCACAAAAGTTTACTGAACCAGTTCGAGCAAGAAAAAAGAGAAAGATGGACGGGCGTGTATACGCCAACCCTTTTCAGCTATAACGAATACTGTGTTGGTGAAAGCAAAAGCTTCGTAACACGCACGAATGTACACAACTTAACTCAAAAAAAAAACTGACAAAGAGGGTTTCGGCCAGCATGTTTTTTTAAATAAATAACGACCCTAAAATAGAAGGGAAAAGTGTTGGAAGTAGAAACTAACTTTCATACGCCTTGCTTTGTAGAAACGTTTTACGGAACCGGCAACAACCAGTCATACAAACAAAAAATTCTGAACATTTTTAAGTCTGCTTGTCTGTTCAGCAAGCTAATGTAAGTTTTACTTTCCGTCGCTGAATAATATTACCTCTGTCTCTTTATGTTCTTGTACTTTTTTATCCCTCCTCTTCATTAGTTTCACTGCGTTTTTGATCATAAAGTACTGCTTTTTGTGACATTGGATTTCTGAATTCTGTTCTGGTGGTAGACACTCCAAATCATGAACGCATGTGTCCTGACGAAGATACTTGTGCAATCTCTCAAAGTTTTGGGTAGCTTTAGCATTTTTTTCGTTTTCAGTAACTTTATTATTTTTAGCACCAGTTAAGCATAATACGGAGAAGTATAGAGCTACGAGTTTTTTATGCTTGGAGTTCACTATGAATCGTTAAGATAGAGAGCAGAAAATGTCTTAGGTTAACAGTCGTCTCCATCCACCTATTCAATTAAATGGTGTTGTGGACCGTGTTCCTTTCGTCCATTTTAATAGCTCTCAACCGGCATTGAAACTTGAAGTCGGAGAAAGAAGAATTTAAAATTTAAATGAAAAAGTCCACCGTGCAAATTTTGTTAGAATATGCTTAACTTATCGAAGTACGTTTACATGAGTGGTTCCCAAGGTGTGGGTAAATTACCTCCTGGGGGTAATATACGATTCTTCGGGGGGTAAAAAAGTAATCAGAGACAAAAGCATACTGGTTGCGTTCTTTTTACGACGTAAAATATTGAGGGTAATAAGACAATCGCTACCTTGATTTGGGTAATGGCTCGAACAAGTTTGGGAGCCACTGGTTTACATTATGCGACGAGTAGGAAGTCAATGAAAACTTACGTCAAAACCATTTTGTCAACCAGTCGTGTGCTCTCTACTTCTGCACAGTGAAAGCTTTCTCAGTTTTGCGCGTATGTTGCTCATCAGTAGGAACTGCTTCAACAACAAGCTCCAGAGATCTTCTGCTTAGCTTCTCACAGCATCAATAACATCAAATGAAACCTTCCGTCTTCTTCAAAATTTGCTTACAAAACTGAAAAATACGCATTTTACCTGATATTTTTCAACATTGCCATTTGTAAAAATCTTAATAGTTTCATTAACACTAAAAAGCCTTCAAAAAACTATACATGTTTTATTTTGAGACGTTTCGAATTATTCTTAATCCATCTTCAGTCAAAAAATATAGCAACACTTGGCAATGTCGGCAATTCAAAACCAAAAAGCTCTGTCAAGACAGTGTGACACAAAAGACGTCAAAAGCACCTTGCCACCTCCCATCTTACTAAAAATCTTAAATTTCATTGTTTCGAATCTTCAACAGACCTGAACGCACAACACCGACTGCACTTCAGTAACCCTAACAGGCAAATGTACGATGTGCAGAAGCAAAGAATAAAAAAATTTAAGGCAAAGGGCATCTTTTCAAAGAACTGTGTTTCTACTTCCATTGTGCACCTTGGTGACCTGCAATGGTCCAAGGTGCGTAACGGGAGGGGGCAAGGGGAGGTACAATTCTCCGTGCGCCGAAAAGTCCCAACAATGTCACAAGTACTTTCTTCAATACAGTACATTTGCTTCCGAAAGAACGTAGGTTCGAATATGGAGGGGCAAACTTGTTTGTTGGCCCGGGCGCCATCTAACCCCGTGACGCCCCTGAATGTTCCTCAATCGTAAGATGCGAGGTGAACAAGGAGGCGATTGTTGGCAAATGATGTTGAAAAATTAAAAAAAATTGTGGAAGTCGTTGAAAGCAGAGCAGAATTGTAAAAACATTGGACTCCCGTATGGTTGTGACTTCTCCATTTACGCATGCTATGGCTGAGACAAAAAGTGTTGCTAAAACAGCTATTTGGATAACTTTGCAAAACTCCGTTGTACATCATGGATAGAAACACGTACATTACTTAGGGTAGAAACCGAAGAGGGAAGCACTGGCTCTTGGTGCTTGCCCTGGCTACGAACATACTCCATAGCAGGGGTCGCCAACCTTTTTGAAACTGCGAGCTACTTCTTGTGTACAGATTAATGAAAGGCTGGCCACTATAGTTTGATACACACTTCGAAAATAAAAATTTTGCTCAATTTCCTTCAATTATTTTAGTATTGATATTCGTTAATGTGAAGACATCGACCATATTAATGTTGTTTTTAGAACAGGCCGGCGGGCGACCTGGTGCCCGAGGGCACCACGTTGGTGACCCCTGCTCCATAGCTATGTAACATGAAACACAGGCAAGAACCCAAGTTAATGCGTCTGTCTAGCGTTTTCGTTATGAAACATAATTGCCAGCGCATGGTTGTCTGTCTCGTATAGAATCAGTTGTCTTCATTCGGAGCTTTTCTTTTGTAAAATTGTATTATTGGCATGAATCGTGTAAACAATATGATTTAAAATAGTTGATTCAAATTGTTCTGCTCTTAATATTTAATTTTTTGTTCTGTTCTAAACATTAACGTAATAAAATTGTGGTGCGTGTGTCTGACTATGTAGGATGAACAAGGTATAGATAGAGACTAACCTTAGAGGTTCATTACGTTTTAATTGTAGGGTGTGTTTTTGACCAGATATCGAAGTGGTGGGTGAAGACCATGTAGATAATTGGAAAGGAGCCCGATTTGCTGAGTTGCTTGAAATCACAATCTTGGCAACGTGCTGTTCCTTCCTGCTTTGCTATCGTGTTTTTCCCGTAAATGACTGTGGACAGAGTGGTGTGTTCGGTTTTGTGTATGTCCTGGGGCGATTTTGCTGTGTACGTGACCCATGATACTTCGTCATATCTACTGTATGCTTCTCTTTGCCGTAGATGTTGTCCAAACTTGCGTGTGGAATAAACAAGCCAAACCAACAAACAGTACTTCCTTTTGATGGAGTTCACGATCTGTTCAAGAAGACTAAACTAAACAAAATGTCAGTAAGTTTTTACAATAATGTGATTGCTTTGGAATGTATACCCAACTCTGCAACCTTCGCAATTTGTTTTAGTAGCTCCTTGCATATAGCTGATGTTTCTAAGTGGTGGGTGATGTACTGGTGATCTATGTTTGTCGTATCCATGGCAATTTCGTATATGTGCGTCATGGGGCTGAGTACAGTAGAAAGTAAAAAGTTTATAATGTGGCAGTACACCCAGGGATACTTAACTTGGAACCTCCGGGTAAAATAGGATAGAAGATGTTTAGCTTTTCTATCAAAACTTTGTTTTTGAATAATATGGTGAACTTACTTTCTAACTAGATTATTTGATCCACCATAGTTTGAATTGAAAAGACAAAAACGTTTCGTTGCAGTCTTCTCCTAATTGTGATGTCATGAGTGGTATGCTAACGCCGACTTTTGCTTGCTCTGAGCTGTGCATGGATCGAGCATAGAACCAGGCCCACCGCCTGCAGTTCCATGTTTTTATAATTTATTAGGTTCCGGCGAATGGCGGCAGGTCACAGCCTGAAATTTG
>Ga0210059_1005351_pt1 | contig 20662 bp, 11 predicted proteins | sample Ectturendosymbi2_FD_188042 | JGI IMG/M metagenome (GOLD analysis project Ga0210059, IMG submission 188042) | Ecteinascidia turbinata endosymbiont from Florida, USA - Sample 2 (SPAdes) (version 2) | ecosystem: Host-associated > Tunicates > Ascidians > Unclassified | place: Key West, Florida...
AGCTAAATGTAAAAACCGGGCCCCTACGTAGCTTGTATTTTGGTATTTACTATTCTTTTGGTTTCAGTAGATTGTTGTTTTTTGCGTTTTTCGGAGTGTTTTCCGGTGATTTCGGGTTTTTGTATAGTTGTTCAATACCGGGTTAGCTAATGTTTCTCAACTATTTTCTGAGTGTTAGCCAGTGGGCACCCTTCACCTAAGTTCCCCCGGCTCAAACCTCTAGTTACGTCACTGCACCTGATCAAAGCAAGGTTTTACTGCAGATACGAGCATGCGTAGAGCTAGCAGCAATATCCTACGATAAAAGCATAGTTGTTTCTTAGGTGACTGAGCAATACTGTAGTTTTGTCAACGTTTGTGTCGCGTATAGCTCGATTGGTATTTTTAGATGTGATTTTGTTCCATTTGAATTTTCTTCAGTAAGTCATTCAGAAATGAGATTGCTATTGAGTACTTGCGCAAGTTTGTACTGCACCCATGCTAAGCAAATCAGATAAGATCTTGATGATATTGAACAGCAAGCAAAAGCGACTTTACCAACTGGCAACCGCAGAACTCTTCCCCAACGAGACACGGAAACAGCAAAAAAATGACAATAGCGCGTTTGGGTCTGATGCCTTAAATTAGTGTTTTTTAGTTTATGCAACCACACAAAGCCTCATTTCTTAGCTTGATGGCCACTAATTGCTCAGGCGAAAGATTCTTTTCAAGATTCAAGAGAATTTAAAATAAATTAAAGAGCCGCAATATTCCAGGAGAGATTGTTAACACTAAGCATTCGGTACATTAAAAGTGACAAACTTAGGCAAACAAATTGTGATGAATTCTTAGATAATTTTGTTATGAAGAAGGCAGGACAAAACCTTTTTAACTGTTCACTGTGTTATGTTCAGCCTTACTTGATTTGATGATTGTAGATTTTTATTTCTTTATACGTATTTCAATAATGACAGCATAAGCGAAATTTAAACTAGTCCAATCGCTACGGTAGGCATTGGTGAGCTCAGCCCTTCCAAATTTTGAATATGAAACACTACAAATCAGTAAAGATTTTTTCAAACTTTCGGAATGTCAAGTCCCCTTGCGAAAATTTAAGCCCCCTATTTAAAACTTTCTGGCGACGGCTCTGATTTTTAACTCCACATCTTTTCACGCGACAGTTTAGTTGCATTCGATTCTTACCAGTCTGAAAAAGTAAGAAACATTCGAATAGTGAACAATTGAAAGCTCTAGAAAGTTTTCCATGGCCTTTAGAGGAATCAGCCGATTGGGCTCTGCTTTCTTCTTTTTGCGATGTTTCAAACTTGCGCATATCTGCATTCAAGTAACTTCACTCCACAGTAATAAGCAAGGAATCAATCACAGACTTTTATCCCTTGCTTAATTTCACCTGGGGAGTGAAGTTACGCGAATCGTGAACCTAGCAGTTACAACCATTTGGGTGCGTTTTACGTGAGGTGTTTTGCTCGTGTGTGTCAGATATTTACAGCCGTGGTAAGAGAGTTGCAACGTGGTCCTCACGTTGTGCTTTAAAATCTTTATGCCACCACGCATACTATATAGGTGCAGTGTGTTTGTTTTTTTGCAATACAGATAAGAAAACACAGATGTGATTCTTATAAAAAGCGTAGACCATGTGTTGTGTCAAATATTTCAATTGTGGTGATTTCGGTTGGTTTGCCTGTGGCAGTTAAAAATCCTGTTCCCGCCAGCCAATTAGGATTCCAACAATTCCGTGCAATTTAACGCTTTTGTGTCGAAGGCAGCAAAAAACGCAGTGATCGTGGGCACTTCAGCAATGATTGAGAACTTTTTAATGACCGTACTTTCAGAACATAATTTTCCGATTTTCGCGAATTGATTGACGCTTTCCTTTTTTTACTCGCAACAATAGGTGAGGGGTCCTCACAAGTGGATTAGCCTACGGTCCCGCATCAGTTAAATCCGGTCCTGCGTGTAGTACTAATTTGTATGACATCAATCGCAAACCTTTCACAAGTGCCCCCTTTAAAACAGCGTAGGGTCTTGCAAACGATGTAAAGTATTGATGTGTATCAGGTGAGTGTATCGATGTGTATCAGGTTTGCTATTTTAGGATATGTAGATTGCAAATACAGTATTAGCAAGTAGGCTGTAGTATAAGGTGGTAAATTTAGACTACTCAAGTTACTCAAGTTGCGTTGCCTGAACCACTTTCGGAGATAGTGCAAGTTGCCGTACGTAGCCTGTAGCCTAACGCTTTTTGGTTGATTTTGAAACGGTGGTTTTCAGAATGTACCGTACGTTTTTCGTATTTTTGAAAGGTACAATACAGGGTGGGCCAAAAGTAGACGTGCTCTTGATTGCTTTTTCACATTTATGGCTGAAATTTTGGGAGGGTATTGACAAATACTGAATTGTTCCGGTAAGAAAATTATTCTACTTTCACCACTGGATGGGTATATATCAGGTTTGGGCAACCAGTCTGAGACCATGAGCCACAGTTCGTACTGTGTTCGCAAAGAGGCACAACATACAGATGGGCACAAATGAACACCATTCCATCTCTTCCTCACTCACACATGTACCTTTACTTAGCTAGATTAATGTAAATATCACACACCAACATGACAAGGACAGAACCTTACAACTCATTTATTGTTATGCGTGTTACTTAGTGGGAGGGACTTCTGACAATCAAGTTTGCGGAGTCGGAGGTAAAATATCCGACTCCGACTCCAACTCCCATCTTTCCAAAATTTCCGACTCCGACTTTCAAAAATTTCCGACTACGACTCCTTAACATAAAGGGAATGTAATTTGGCTGTTAAAGTCAGTGGAAATCGTGGTGCACAGCAAGAAATCTCTGTTTCAACAAAAGTTTCAAAAGAGATTTTACCATTTCAACAGGAAATCCCAATTTAAAGGTGTGATTTAAAAATGATCCAATTGGTCATCCGGAGACGGAGTCGGACAAACAATCCGACTCATACTCCCAGTGTTGTTAGGAATCCGACTCCTATTTAACCCAAAAACCCCGACTCCTTACGACTCCGACTCTGGCTCCGACTTCGCAACCCTGCTAGTAATTACGTAAGAGCCGCATGATACCGGACAACGAGACCCAAGCGGGTCGCGAGACGCCGGTTGGCCTCCTTGGCCTCGAGCCGCCGGTTGGCCAACCCTGGTGTTTATAGTGAAGTATAAACCATAGGTGCATCAGCACAATTTCGTACAAACGTTAATTAAAAATCTAACTTTTCTCATTTCTATTTAAGCTCACATTCATGTTGCTTGGCAGTACTTTAAGTATGAAAGCAACAACATGTTTGCTATTCGTCAAAAAGTACTTTTAGTAAAAAAACATTTGCTACAAGATTTAACGCTTCTAATAATTGCTTTTCCTCATCGCTTAACATTTCGCTTGAACCCTTATTAAAATTCAAGAGTTGCTGCAGATCGAGCTCATAATGCATTGCATCTGTCCAGGAAGCTTTCTCCAGGGTCACTGCAAAACGAAGGTTCCAAAAAATCTGTTCACACAGTTCAAGTCACTACGGGTACTAAAAACGGGGGTTCGTTTATTCCAAGGTCATGCAAGGCAGTAAATGAGTTAAAATCGTGTTTCTCTTTTCAGGCAATCCACATTTGACAACTCTCAATGTAGGGAACCTGAACATATTGCTTTCAATTGTAACGACATCAGTGAACTTTATGCGTCAAAATCAGAGACCAATTGTTCACTGTTTGACAAAAGTGGCGTAGCCAGCCCAAAATTTTGGGAGGGGTCAAATATTTTGACTTTAATCGAGCAACAGTACTTTGTTTGGTACACCGCCTCTCGAAGCACAAAACGACATGTTATGTTAGACATTTTGGGTGACATGACCCCTTTGGTCCCCCTGGCTACGCCTATGAATGACAACACTAATTTAATTGGTGCCGGTAAGCGATAAAGGCAATTTTGAATAAATCAAGATCTATACTTCCTTGTTATTTGTGCCCGTGCTTAAGATTTTTATTTTTGCAAAATAACTTTGGAGGTAAAATTTATCCGACAACATTCAAGAAACACATAAAGTCACTTCTATTGCTTCCTTAACGTTTTAGTTTCACAGTGCTGATGGCTTGGCACCCGAACTTCAGAATTTAGTTTTTTCTGTCTTCCAAACTTACAGTAGTCATTTTTTCAAATTTAGAATATCCTCACTTTACTATAGCTGACGGTGACAACTCTTAACCATTCAACCATTCAACATAGAGACTTGAAAAATAGCCTACATCCAGAGCGGTCTCATCCTCTCTAAGCCCCTCCGGAAGAACCTCGTTTCACTAGCACGACATTCGTAATCGTAAACAACGCAGTATCGCAAAAAAACTCTTCCAGTGATGCAACCGCTAGTTGTAACGTTTTTTTGACTTGGTCTTGCTCACTCTACTCCAACAATCGTCACTTACTGCTTAACTGTCATAGCAAGGAGGCGTACGAGCGTTTATAAGCATTTTGCGACATTCGATTAAAACAAGAAGTGGTGGTTGGTGGGTGCCTTCTATGGAAAGCAAATTCAAAAAGGAACATTGCTAGGTAGATTTGCGTTACATTCAGCGAGGTGATAAGTTACAGCTCCGCTTGCCACGGATTGATTGTCAGACAAAAGCAATGCGCTTTACTGATTTTTCAGCCATTTATGCTTGTGCACAATTCCTAAACAAATCATAACTTTCTTATTTTTCCAAAGCTATTCTAGACCAACAGGATAGTGATAGGATCCAAAGGCTTTTACCGCTTGAAATACTGCTTTCTGCTCAAACAGATTCCTGAAGACAAGCGAAAATATGCTGCCTATTTTGTCGATCTTGTTGACGTTTACAGTCACAACTTTCTTGTCGTTTTGCTGCGGAATGGATGTTTCTTTCCAGAAAGTAAACATTTTGACGAAGCAAGCTCAGCTTGAAACAAAACCTGTAACAGGCAAGTAGCATCAACGACTAAATTGAAATGCAAGCGCGTTGTTGCATGAGCATGACAATCAAGCTGTAGTAGGTTGTCTTTTTGAGTATAAGACAAAGCAGCATAGTTTACCTCCATAGCATGGTTGTAGTATCTAGCCTTGTGGAATTGAAATTCGTGGTTTAGCCTTGTGGAATTGAAATTTGTGGTATGTTGCAACAGTTTCAAGTTCAACTGATTCGAAACTACCAAGCAATTTTGGTTAAACATGAAACAAAGTATCGAAAACAGTAAAAATATTAAAAAGCTTATTCTGTGATGTTGACTAGGAATAGGTTTGCAGACCTTGTCTATTATCGTATAGGATTTCAATCACTGCAATAAAGTCTAAATTAGCTACGTCCAATCCGCAGTTCGCGGGCAGCAGGCGGCCAAGTCGAGGGTTTTGTGTGTCCCAGTTTAAGTTTTCGCTATAGTGTAAGTAGCTTTTTATATCTCAAGAAATTTAAACGAATAAGCTGAAAAAATCCTGTTGTTTCATGAAATGTAGTAACAAAGTGACTTCGTGAATGGAGTTGTTTATTTATGCGACGTCACCCATTTCTTGAAATTGGAATGAGGCAAATTACGTTTGTTGTGGATCGCTCCGGTCCGTTTAAGCTTTTTCTAATCTGTATCTATCTGTTGCAAAGAATTCCTTTCAAACCTCACGTCAAGAATAGGCGTAGCCAGGGAGGGGGCAAAAGGGGCATTATCCCCACATTTTTAGAAAATATAGTCATTTTGTGCTTTAAGAGGCGTTTTTCTAAACAAAATAGTTTTATTCGCCTAAAATCAAACATTGTGGACCCCCTCAAATTTTTGACTCCCCAATGTTTGCGCTGGCTACGCCACTGAGGTCAAGTACCATGTGGAATCGCTAATATCGCAAATTAATACAGCAGGTGCCAAATGTTTTTCTGAGATGCTGTTAAGAAATTTCAACTTATCCAGATGTCAGAAGTGAGATGATAGTGAAACACAGGTGACCCAAGGTTACTTCAAAATAATATATTTTAATTGTAGTAAGAGTGGCTAAGACGCTTTGTTGAAAAAAGAGCCTTTGTTGCAAAAATCCTGGTTGTTTTATTAATTGGCCATGTTCATGAATTGAAACGCTGTTAGACAAGAAAAATTACTTGTGGCTCATAACGGAAAATCGTACGTCCAACATTAATCTGTGAATTTTTCCATAAATGTCTCGACATCTACCTAGCTCTAAAGGCATTGCTGACTCATTTCAGCCTGAAATATTGCCAAGCCTTTGCCAGTACATCAGTGAATGCACAATGCCGCATAGTTTCCAAAAATTCAGAAAAAGTTTTCGTGATAGAGTTGAGTGACTTGGCAAGGGTTGTTGAAGCGAACCTAAGGTGTTTCTAAAACGCTTGGTTATCGACGGCCATTCGTCGTCGTTCAACTGCAGCGTAAAATTGGTGCTAAGCAAGCACATCTGTTTATTGGAGGCGCCATAATCAGACAACACTCCAGATTTGGCTGGCGTTTTTAAGTTTTCAATGAAGGATGAACTCCGAGTAGCGCTATGTGGTCTAAACAAAGACCAGATTAACGGTGTAATTGTGGCATTTTAAACTGTGTCGAGCAATCTCGTTGCTCACATGTCATTAAGGTTGCGGTTCAAGCAGCACTTTACCCGCTGGCAGCGATGCAGCATCGCTGCTAATTCGGGCAAGAAAAAATGAATGCATTGCAAAACCCAGCCGCTGCAAACGCTTGCTCAAACTTTGAACAACGACACAAACAGCGCAAACAATGGATTGTGAAAATGCCTAAATAAAAACAGACAGAATGATTGTTTTTCTTCACGTTTAAACTGAAACTCGAAAAAGTGATAGATTTGAAGTAGTCGCTCGATTCGCAGTGCATACACTAATGCATTGCAAAACGAGATTGGGTCAAGTTTCTCCTCGAGCATACAGTAATTTGTCGCCATGTTTCCCACAAGACCCTTGACCGCTACTTTGGTTGGCAGGCTCGTTAGTTTCAGGAAGAACGTCAAGTAAAGAAGAGACAAGTCGCACTGTTCATTACAAAGTTTAATTGCTTCGCTGCACGATTGTAAGTACAAAATCGATTTTCTGCGTTGGTTTCAGGAATGTTTGAAAACCACGTCGACCACCGCAGGCCAGGATCTCACAATGTTCGGCAACCCGCAAGAGGTATGTGTCACTTTTGTGAATTTACTTATTTGGAAATTTTGTCAGTTGGGAAGACATGCGTTTTTCAGCAAATTTTTCAGATTTTCCACTTTAACAAGGTTTCTGTAAAAGTTTGTTAAAAGAACCATCTGTTCTCTTATATCTAACAACCGATGGTGTAAAAATATGGGTAAAGTAAAATATTATTGCGTTTTTCATATGAAAGTCACTCGATTATGTAGTTTGTGATTGCTTTTAGCTTTTGAAAAAGAACTTTCTCGCTATATTTTTCCAAAACTGATGCTATTACAAGGCAATGTGATTACATACACAACTTCGGGAAAAATTAGAGCCTACCGTACATGCAATTTTGAACAGATAACGTGTAACGAGTGGGTTTTGACGGAAAGCAGAATGGGTTTTCAACATGCAGTGCAAGGAATGGTTGTCGGGCTGTAGCAAACAAGCAGTGCTCTTGGCTATTCACTCTCCATTACGTCACATAGTTTTGCAGATCCGACAGAGAAGCCACATTGCAAACCACCACTCTTGAAAACATTTACTAGCTTTAAACTGTTGTTTCAACTAATTTGAGTTCTGAATCGCAGGCCATAAGCCGCTTTTTTGCAAAGGAAATACGGATTACGTCGGCTACACTGTGCACCTTTATCCAGTTTGTTTGCTTTTGCAGTTTTCTGCAAATCAAGCGTGTGTTTGAGAAACATTTTGTAGTGTTAAGATCATGTTCAAAAGGTTACACCACTTTTCTGATTTAAACGGTGTAAAAGCAAGAAATCCTCAGTTGTGATGAGAGACTAAAATTGTATTTCTGAAGGGTTCTGGACTATTCTTCCCCCCCCATCCCATTCTTCGGTCGAAGCGAGACCTTCCTCGTGCGCTGAAACGTCCAGAGATGGAATTTATATTTTGAAATCTCATGAAAGAGTCTATTGTTTGAAGAAATGGCTGGTGCGAAAAAGCTACGGCAGTGTTTATTAGGGTTTGTTTTTGCAGCAGATAACTATTTAGATTGTACACTTTTTAACTAAATTAATTTAGCCAAAATTATAAATATCCTTTTATTGCGGAAGTCAGGCCCGCAATCAAAGAGGGGTGAGCAATCAAGAAATTGCCTCCCGGGAAATTTTCAAAAATATGCTTGGTCGTTATGTACAACAACTGGTTACAATAATTTGGCCCCTCTCACGAAAATATCAGCTTGTTGCGACGCTGGTGGAAGTTCTTTTTTTTTAAGTAGTTTAAAAAAAACTTTTAAAGTGTTTTTTTAATACTGTACCAGGTTTAAAGCAATGGGTCCTGTTCAAGCGCAGATGATTAGTTTCAATAGAAAAATTTAAGTGTTTCAGCCGTTTTAATACATTTCTGAACTTTAGCAGAAAATTGCGCTTAATCACCAGAATAAGTAGCTCCTGCTAGCTAATACGAACCTAGTGGTTGTTTGTACGAGCGTACAGAAGGAATTCAAATGATTGCTACTTTCAACAATGTTGCTTACTCAGTAGTTTGGAGGAGGATTCGCAAGGAACAAAATAAACGTTTTTGGTAGCTGGAAATGCTTAGTTGCTATATCACAAACTAACAACTACGGAAGCTTCACCACTGCATTGCGGAGAAATTAGAGTAAAATAAAGTTCGTGCTTAGCCATTCCGATAATACTTTTCCAGGTATTTCAAAGACGCGATGGAAGCATTCTCGATTTTCATACGAAAACGTGGGACGAGTACGCTAATGGTTTTGGCCACATTGAGCGAGAATTTTGGTTGGGTAAAAAGCACGCGTTGATTTTGTAGTCTGCATGCAATAAACGAAAGATTAAACTGACAATTGCGTCTGCTTCTTTGCGCTTAACAAATGAAATCTGTGAACGGTGGCGTGCCGAGGGGGGCAGGGGGATACAATGCCCCGGGCGCTGAAAACATTGTCGCAAGTACTTTTTTCAATACAGTGAATTTGCTCCCAAAAGAGCTTAGGTTCGAAAATGGAAGCGCAAAACTTGTTTTTTTGCCCCGGGCGCCATAACCTCGGTACGCCTCCGCTTGTCAGCGCATTTACTTTCTCCTAGTCTATTTTTTTTTTGTTTGTTATGGGTTTCGAGGTAACACACGCAGTATGTGTATGATTATACAATGCAGCTAATTCAATGCTGTTGTCAAGTGAGACGGTGATGCTCGTTTGAAACTTACTTAAGAGTAAAAAAATTATTGGAAGATTTTGACATGAGTAAATAGCTTTGGCGTTTGCTGAATAACTATAAGTATTTGATGTGATTTGATTGCCGGACACAAAAAGCCAGTCAACCTTTTCACCAATTTTGGCACGTTTTTTGTGTGATTTATACAGTTGTGCAAGTCTACATTATCCAGTTCATAACGAGCAATCCATGTCAGGGTTTCTCTCATAAAGGTTTGCCAAAGACGAAAGGCTACAGCTATGTTGGAAAATTAGTACCGTATTTGATTTTCAGGCTTGAACGCGCTTCATCGTATCACTCAAAGAGGAAAATGCAGGCTGCGTGTTCACCTAAAAAGCTTTGACGGGATGGCCGCCTACGCAGAATACAGGTCAGTCTTTCTGGATACTTTTCGATATTTTCAACAAGGCAATGTTGTAAACTGTGAAATAACCCTTCTTGATGTTCACTGAGTCACATCGATATGCCAGGCAAGAATCGTAAAATAGTTGTTCAGCAGAAATCCAACCAAAGCGTTTTATTCGCCTGAAAGCGAGTCATAAGCCATCTGAATGGAAAGTTAATAACAAACAAGTATGAAATGGTCACATGGAAAAACTACATGGAAAAACTGTGTTTTTTTTATTAGAAACAGGAAAGGAAATGAAATGTTTATCATTTGAATCTGTTATCAGAACCACTGTTATTTTACCGTATTTATTCGACCGTTACCCGTCTTTGATTACACTGTGTGTAGAAGCCGCATAAAATTATCGTGAAAAGTAATCTAAGCGCCCTTGGATGCGAGCCACATCAGTAAAGTATGGTTAACCTGCATAAGTCTCAAGTGGCATACCGCTTTTTAACAGCATGTAAGGTCGACAGAACTATTGGCAAATAAATTGTTACGCCTTTGTTACGGTAACAAATGTTTTAAGAATTTGGGCGTGCTCTCGAAGTGCGAAACATTGCAGCTTTCCGCACAGGACTGCCTTTATAAAGGAAATGGTTATGGTAGGAAAACCATAACAGCTGCCCTTGATGTTGAGCCGTCTTTGTGTATAAACCGCATAAAGCGATGACAGAAGATAGGCATATGCTACTACTTATAAATGGTAATCAAAAAAGAAAGGTTAGAGAATGGCCTTGTTTATTAAAAAATGAGAGAGAATGGCAGTTTATCTTTCAAACTGAACGATGCTCAAAACGTACATCAATACGTTGCGCACAGGTTTTCTTTACAAGAGGCGATAATTATTTGGAAACCGCTTGAAATATTTTTCTTTGCATATTTTTGATGAACCACAGGAAACCTGTTATTTTTGTTCTTTTCATTAATTTTACTTGTTTCTTGCCGTTACCTGGCTTCTCTTGACATGGTGCTCAAAACGATAATTGCATCTTCTCATGTTCGCTTCCTTGTCGTTTCGTGGCAGAGAATTTTCCGTTGCGAATCAATCAGAATTCTTTCGGATCAAGTTGTCTGGCTACAGCGGCACGGCCGGAAATGCTCTGTTGTCGTGGAGACGATGGGCGAACATCGACGGGATGTCGTTCACGACAGTTGACCAAGACAACGATGGGTAAGTACTGATTAACATTTTTGATGTTGCCGTTGCCGGCTAAGGTTTTGCTTTCTTAATTTCATAACTTACATGGATAGAGAACAGTAAAAACCTTCATCAACACAAACTGGAAAGCCTGGTAGCATTCTTCTTTAAATTGCCATTTGCTACAAATTCACAAGATTTCAAAGTTTATTATGCTGTCCCTTTGTGGTTTTGACCACAGTTGCCTGTGTCAACAGATTCGCAACGTTCGAAATTCGACTGTATATGGACAACAGTCTCGGTTTGCATGGCGGTGCTGGCGCCTCGTGCGTTTATAATAAGCATGTTGGAAACCAACATTGCAATGTGTGCAATGGGCTTTTGTTTGTATCCAGGGGATTGATAATTTTTTATGCAGTCGTTTGTATGAAGTTCACTTGGAGCAATTCTGTGGAAGGTTAGATGCACCTAGGATTTCATCGCTTTGCACACACTTTAAGTAAATGTTGCAAATTTGTTGACGTGGTCCACCCAGTGGTTTTTCTTGGTATTGCATGCAATATCGTTATTGTTAGAAATAGCCTACATTTAGATTTTGTGTTTATTTTTGGAGGTTAAGCTCAAAAAGGACATAAATCATCGTCTACTTTGTTCCAAAGCGTTGTGGGGAGGGGACGAAAATCTGTTTTGTACTGTTCCGTTAGGTCGTGATTGACAGATATGCTGATGAAAATTGAAACAAGAGGCCCATCGGACAGGGGGAAGTCCGCAGCCCTCACAGTGAAAAAATCCAAAATGCAATCGTAGGAGAATTTCGGACGTAAACTGGAGTTTAGTTACTGGAAAACCAACAAAGTGTTCTGGCAAACCATCTGGTGCCTTCACGGCCAAAATCTAACATTGCTAAATGCATCAAAGACCAAAATGATCTCTTATTCATAAATGACGAAGACATGCTTGTCGGATTGAGAGAATATTTCAAATATTTTTGAACCCAGACACTATCACAACATCGGACATAAAGGTAGTAAATTTGGAAGAGGAGACTGCCATCACCGTACGCTAAGTCATCCTAGCTGTCTAAACGTACAAGGTGGCAGGCCACGATGAAATCCGAGGTGAAATGCTCAAAGCCTTGAATGGAGGTTTCTCTGGCTAGCTCGTATGTTCCAGGTGGCCTGTTGTCCTAGACGGGCACCGAAAGATTAGCAAACTGGGGTGATCATCCCCACACACACAAATGGAGACAGAAGAGATTGCACTAACTACCGAGGCATGTCTCTCTATTCAGTCTTCATGGAAACGTGTATGCCTAATCAGTGGCGTAGCCTGCACAAAATTTTTGGAGGGACCAAATGTTTTGACTTCAAGTGAGCAACAGTATTTCGTTTGGAACACCTCCTCTCGAAGCACAACAACACCATATGCTAGAAATTTGGGAGGGGCCATAGCCCTTTTCACCCACCCTGGCTACGCCTATGAACAAACGATGGAGGATACGCAGGCCGAGTCAATTATTGCGTCGATGTTGGAAGCTGCAACTTTAACCAGTAGCGTAGCGAGCCCAAATATTTGGGAGGAGCCAAAAAAATTGGGGAGAGCCAAAATGCTTGATTTAAGGCAAGGAACACTTTTGTGTTTGAAATACCGCCTCTCAAAGCACAAAAATTTATTTTCAAAACTTGTGGGGGCGTGGCCCCCTAGGCCCCCCCCCCCTGGCTACGCCTATGACTTCAACCATTTGCTTTTAGCGGACGATTTGGTACTGCTTGCATCCTGTGAACAGCCTATGCAAATTACAATTGATCGTTTTCTGCTGCATGCGACCAAGCGGGTATAAAACTAACACAAGAAAGACCGAGGTATTATGTCTCTCTAGAAACCCAAAGCCGTACATGCTGCAAGTAAGCAGCAGTAAACTGCATCAGTTGGAGAAGGTCACGTGACTTGAATCGATATTCACGAGTGATGAAGGCAGAACAAAGAGATTGATGCACAAATTGGTAAAAGCGGTTCTGCGCGAGCTTTGTCACTCTATGATTAGGAAACGGATACTACCAAACATCGAAATGCTGTCAATTTTCACATCAGTCTTTGTTCTGATCTTCCCCTGTGATTATGAATCTTGGGCAGCGACTGAAAAAGTGCTATCTCAGGTACAGAGATATGAGTTTTCAGAAGAGCCCATGAAAGTAACACTTCGCAACAAATTGCGCAAATATGAAATTCGTAAAGCCCTGAATGTCGAGTCAGTGGCGTAGCCAGCCCGAAAAGTTTGGGGGCCAAAAAATGTTTTGGGGGGGAATTTTTATTTTATCCTAGCAACAGTATTTTGTTTAGAATATCGCCTCTCAAAGCACAAAATTACTGGATCTTTTAAAAATTTAGGAGGGCCATGGCCCCATACGCCCCCCTGGCTACGCCTATGTGTCGAGTTATTACTCGTCTGAATAGATATATTTCAGCTGCGTTGGGTCGGCCACGTGACCAAACGTCTCCAGGATTTATTTGCGAGGCACGTCCTGCTGGCTATACCCATGGGAAAGTGGCCTAGATGTATGGGCGTCAGAAGAATTTTTTTCAGGGAGTTTTTCCAGGCGGGATCAACAGTAGTGAAATTTCATTTTACAGTCTCCGAAACTAAGAGAAAAATATTTTTCTATTAAAAAATTAATAAAAAATTGTCAAATTTCAAAATCGAGAGGCCTAAGGCCCCACTGCCACTCCTTTCCGACGCTTATGCCTGGATGTCGCCCACGGACCAGGTGGCGTGTATAAATGTCAGACCTCTCTTGGTCCTGTCTTGGTGTAGAGTCAGCAAACACATTGCCATAGCTTCCACCAGAAGCAAAAAGAAAATTTTCTTGCACAAAAATTGAGATTGTCCGTACAGGGTTACGTCGCGGTGATTATGCCAACACCAGAATGGTTGTACATAGCAGCCAGGCTTGCAGAATGCTGCTGACGTTTTTATGTGATTATGAGAGGTTTTTACGATCAAAATTAACATGCATGTTGTTTGTCGATGTTATTGTACACAAAATAACCGGCTGATGAGTTCAGGTCACACTGAAACCGAGATGCTTCAGTTTCAGGCATGTTGCTCTTTCGAAACAGTTGGTTGACGCCGACTTGTAGCTTTTGTAGCACCGTGTCTCCATCTGTGAAATATGTCCAACCGCTGATGATACAGCAATTTTTATTTGCGTTTGAGGCGTTTGCATGTTCCTGTCTCTGCAACACCTTTCAACCACACTTCGTTTCAGATCAAATAAAAACTGTGCATCTTACAATCGCGCCGGTGGATGGTGGCACAACAGCTGCTTTCATGCCAGTCCTAACGCCGTGTTCGGACGATCGAGGAACTCGTGGAAGGCGATGATTTGGTACCCGTGGAGGGGAAAGCAAGCGTTGAAATCCACTGTTTTGAAAGTTCGATGCGATCGCTTTGCAACGTGATTATTTTAGAAACCTTGTCAACAAACAATAATCATACGTTTAGACAGTGGTGGAGGAGCTGGGGGTGTGGGTGGTGCAAGCGCACCCCCAAACATTTTGATTTGTCGAAAAGTTGGGAAAAATCTCAAAGCTTGTGGGCACAGACGTTTCGATATTTTTAAACAATGTTTATGAAATCATACTTTTTTGTTGTTGAGTGTATAAACAAAATTTTAATATGTCACGAAAAACACATTAAATAGATAGAAAATCAACAAATTGTTTCTAGTAACTTTGTTTTTTGGTTTGCGAGAGTTGATGAGTAACTGAATCACTTGAACATTTGGGCAAAAATGTTGTAATTAGGGCATTTCATTTATGTACTTTATTACTTTTACACTGTCTGGAATAGAGTATGCTGTAGGGCACCTAATGCATATCAGCAGAGTCCATGCCAGGCAAGTGCAGAAAAGCTTTTGTTTTTAATTTTAACTACAGTGTTGGGATGAACACATCTTGCCATGCGATTTTTTGCATGTTGCAAGTATGTGTAGTTGGACAGACAACGTTGTGTGATTCATGGCACAGTTATAATATAAATGCACATGACACATTTCACATCAAATACATATTTTCAGAGAAGGAAGCAGCTTTAGGCCTACCTCAGCTAGGTGTGAGTTTCCTTGCTGACAGCAACAGCTGGAAACTCTCCAAACCTCAGAAATGTGAGGCAGATGCTCAGAGTACTGAGACAGCTGGCTTCTAATAAATGTTTTTGCACAGCCTAGCTTCCTTTTTTCAGCTGGGATATTAAAAAAACAAACTTCAAATGCTCTTTTTATTCGGAAAGCATTTTATCTGCCGCATGTTAACTGTAACATGCTTTATAAAGTCACAGCTCATTTTTTGTGCCTGGCAGGTGATAAATATAGTGCTAGATTTTTCTTGAATTCATTGTTTGCTAATATTTGCCATTTTCTTAGTTGACATCTGACGTAATGGATAAAAAATGAAAAATACGTAATCGAACAAAAGTCAATGTTAAAAATGCGGTAAAATAGTTTATTATTATTACAAAAAAGAGCGTGTTTATATTAATGCAAAATGTTATAACCATTTGAGAAGTGAAATGTTTATGGCAACATGGTAGAGGAAATGTGATGTAGGCCTACCAACAGCTACAGGAAAGTTGTAGCGAGGAAAGTTTGTCGCATAAACGTTTTTCGGGCAAAGTTGCGGAAATTCGGGCGATGTATCCTTTGCATCACAAATTAATTCCCTGCCCTTACACCTGTGTGTATCTAGGAAGATAAACGGGGAAGTTCAAATTTAGATTTTATCTAGGTACGATTTCATCAACCCTAGTGTAGCCGGTGAAAAGTTGTTGACGGTTTATTCGGAAGACTTTGGAATTGTTCTTTAATTTGTTTTTAATTACGAAAAGTTCAAAAAGGTCTCAAATCTTGAAATAGGAAGAATCTGAAACATTTGAAACAAAACATGAATATTTTCTAAAATAATTTTTTAATTTAGTGAAATTATTAGATCTATGCCAGATTTATGCTCCAGACATGGTTTCTCTTTCGCAAAATATATTATATAATGCCATTAATGAGCTGAGAGCAAGATTGATATATCTTTTAACAATTCTACGTAATCGTAGGAGTGTTGAAATTTGGAAATATTGCACTAATTGTTATTCGTTTGTATCAATGCTTTTTGATGCCATGTTCATGCAGCAAAATATATCAGTAACACTACAAAACTCGATGGCTTTTTCTGTAACTTGGTTGTTGCTGCATTGTTTTCCAAAATGTGCCCTAATCAGAAAAACCTGCAAAACGCATGTTACTCTTTGAAAGCTCACATATGTATATCATTCACTGCGTAATTTGTGTTAATCAGTTCAAGTACTCCGTATCTGGGCGGACCATTTTTCCACTTGATCTATCTTTTAACAATTCTTTCTGTGTTGTTGCATTGTTTTATTCTTGTATCGTGAATGTAACACGTTATACAAATAATTTCATAGTTTTTGCTGGATCGCACGAAAGAAAGAAAAAAATTTTACCCAAGACTTACTTGCCTAATTGAGTTTGTTCGGCGTCCAACCGGATCGCTGCTGTTGATTAACTTTTGTACTTTTGAACACAAGCCTTTTTGGAAGGTTTGTTCATTCCACATTGAAATATAGTTGTGATGGAGCATGAGACCATTCATTATTTTTAGTTGGTTGTTTTATGCTCTACATCCTGTTGGGACATAATATTAACCCAGTAATAAATAATATAGATATGAAAACGTCCCATTTATGGTTTGCACGTAACAAAAAGCAACAATAAATTTCCACCTAGTCATAAAACAAAGCAGTCACGTTAAAATCAGGATTGAAATTGGTATTTTCGAAATAAGTTGTTGCAGCAGGTAACATTAGATTGATTCAGGTTTACGTTAGTTTAACGCGACTTTGCTGTCAGTTCATCAAACGTTTGCAAACACGAGAAATGTCCGAATACACCGACATATAGCAGCGCAACCCTCGCCTTGGATTGCATTCCTTGGTTTGTGCTCTGGCCGTCTGTCAGAGTCAGTACGTGATTGATGTAGCCTTCTTACCAGGCGCACTGTGTGCAGAAGAGCTGCGGGATCTATCCAGAACGCCCACAAACCGGGTCACATCCTAACAGACCATGTAAACACTCAGTGGTGGCGCTAAAAGATCGCTGCCCTTAGAAAGCGCCATAAAAAACACATCTCAAAACAAGTGAGTGATTTTGAGTAACGCAGGAGTGTATCCTTAGGCTTAACCGACTAAGCGATTCAGTTCGGGCACTCGCAGGCGTGGTCTTTTAATATTCATTGGTAGTTTGACGAATAGGGTCGTACTACTGCATCGCACGCAGTAGCCAGTGCCGTAACCAGAGGTTTTAGCCAGTGGGAAAAGCTTAACTGAAAGAAGCCCACAGGCCAATGTAGATCGTCACTAGCCAGTACTCAGAGAATCTTGAGAAATGGTGGTGAATCCGGATGTGGATGACTATAATAAAACCCTAAATCACCGGAAAATACTCCGAAAAACAGAAAAAGCAACAACTTACTGAAACCAAAAAAATACTAAAGTCGAAATATAAGTTAAGTGGGTGTCTGCTTTTTACATTTAGCTTATCAGGGTGAGATTTGCCCCCGTCAGTCACGCCACAAAGCACAGGTCCGTAGCCAGATCTTAGGGTTTTGGGGGACAAAATACATTTAAGGAGGCAAGAGTTTTGTTTTTATTATATGTTTAAAAAAATTTTCCTGGGCGCAACAAAACTTGGTTGGTATGCTTATTTATTTACAAACAGCCAATGACGGCAGGCCAAGGCCTGAAGAAATCATTGGCAACGCAAAGGTTAACAAAGGCATAAGGACGGATTTTTAGATAGGTCGAGATCTCCAAAAAGAAGTATTTTGATTAGTTCAGTGCGATTTAGTGTAGTTAATTCAGAGGGGGGAAATGTATTTTCATCAACAAGAATCTTAGAAACGTTTGAGATCAACATTTGACCCAATGTATAGGTGGAAGGACATTAAAAATATATGAAGTTCAGTTTTAATAGCACCACATTTACACTGTAGGCCTAATGGCCTACCATCTGATTGTAGGCGTAATGGCCATCTACAGTATGTTCAATTTACTACGTCCTAAACGAAGCATACACCGGATGGCAGTAGCGTTTGTATTGCACCCATGCCTATGCCAAATATTAGTCTTTTTGGTAAGGAATAAGTCTGATATTTATGAGCAGAATTGGCGTGAACTAAAATTATGAAGGGCAGTGGGAAACGATTTCCAGAGTTTGGAGCCTTTATGGAAAAAATAATTATGTAGGGAATGAGTTTTGGAGGAGAGTAGCTGAACATTCACATGAAAAAGCTTGGGGAGGCATTGAAAATTGGGGGCACTGCCTCCGAATGCCCCCCGTGGCTACGGACCTGGCTGGGCACATCCATCCCGGTGTAAGCCGTCCATTTTATCTCTTTGCATCGTTTCGTCAGCTTCTTTCCTCATCATGTTGCCAAATCCAAGCAAGCACATCTCTCTTGCAGGCGTCGGGTGTTAGGATCGGAGAGCCCGATTTGCAACTGGGCAAAGCGCCACACTGTGGCAGCAAGCAACATCAGAGGTCATTCCAGGCAAGATCACTCTATTATTCTTTGTTCGCACCACATACGCATGGGTGCGATTCTTTGCGCACATCTCGTTCGTAGTTATATGCACATTCAACGCCACGCTGACGGAGAAGTTGCAACACGGGTTACAAAATGAGAGACACTACGGAGCAAGAGTCATCTGCTATGGTCCCACGAAGTTTGAGGAAGAAGTTAACTTCTTTTCTATATATTCATTCTTGCGACTTCAAGATGAACAAAAACAATTTACCAAGGTCAAGGGCAAAGCATCAAGGGTGAATAGACTCACACGTACTCTTGATTAAGATGCTAAACCTGTGTCCACGTGCAGAAAAACATTTCTAAATTCAAGGCCGGTCATCTTAAATCTTTAGAGATCGCAATGAAGTGGCTTTGACTCTGTACAGTCAATAGCCTATCCACCGATATAGAGGTGTTCAAATCCTCTATGGTTTCGGGAAGCCTTCTACTTTCGATTAAAAAAATGTTGGGAAGTTTTGAAGTTTTAGTTTGAGTTTTTTTGTGCATTACGTTAAAATGGGGGCAGGTTTAGGTCTTTTTGGTCCACTTCATCTGGCCTTGAGCCTCAACCGCAAAAGGGAGCTTTTTGCTTCTTTATCAAAAAACTAAGCGAAAAAAGCGGGTAGGCGGGTGTATTGCAACAAAAAACTTTGTCAATGCACCGTTGACTTTGCGATACAAGTTGCTCTTGCATTTTATTCCAGTTACGTGCAGAAGCAGTCCATCATTTAGGCTACTACACCCACATTGTGGAGTTTGACCATAAGGTCGTTGCAATCTTTTCTAATTTTTTTAAGGTAAGCGTCGCATCCCTCTACAGACACATCCAATTTTTCAAACTGCTACAATTCTTTGGTCATAATAGCGTCGTAATATTCGTAATTAAGGATTATGATTTTACCGTCCTTATCCGCTCGGCAGATAACAATTTTCCTTTCTTCTGTTAGTATAGCTAGTTTGCTCAGACTTTTTCTTTCTTCATTGAGTTTACCTTAATTATTTTTCCCCGTGAACTGTGACAAATCCCTCCAACTATATATGTGCTATTATTAGGAAAATTGCCTTGAAACAAGACTTCACAGTCTTCAATAGAGCATTGCCAACACATTGTTTCGTAGGCAAAACATGTCATAGTTCGTTATCATGTGTTTTATAAACTTTGGTTCGTAACTTTCAGTAAAACAGTGTATCAAAGTCAGTGGTGTATCTATGCAAAGTGGCGCCCATGGCAAAGTGTAAATGTGCGCCTTTTCATAATAATTTAATATCAGATACAGACACAATTTTTACGAAAGATAAACATGAAGAAAATGTTTTAAAACGGAAAGTATTTGTGTTCATTTTTGTTTTAAACTTTTCAGCCAAGTATAATATAACTTATCCATAAGGACCACAACATATTTTTATACCCATTTATTTTTATTATGAAGAATATCAAAACATTCAAATAATAACACTGTCATAGTTTATAGATCTACATAGTGTTAGATAGTGTGACATTGCCAGTTCCTACCAACTGGTAGACAGGGAATTTGTGAATATTAAGCGAATGTTGTCTCGCAACGGATAACCCGACAAATTTTTGGACCGTTGCATTCAGCAATTCTTAGAGAAAATACGTTGTCACGCAACAACGTGATGCACCGGCTGAACCCTCTTCTTCACCCAAATATATTTCATTACAACTACCGTATTTGGGTTCTATATCTAATAACATACAACAGGAACTGAGTAGCTTTATAAGACACAAGGCTGTAGTGAACGTGAAGCTACGTTGTTTTCAAAGTACTCGAAAGCTTCAAAGCTGGTTCTCTGTTAAAGACCGGCAAGCTTTACCAAACCGGTTACTTGCTCATGCGGTGCCTCCTACATCGGGCAAACGCAACGCCATTTAATAAATCGTATAGAAGAGCATCGAACGTTTCTAAGCTCTTCAGTATGCAGACACTTGCAAGCCAACCCAGATCATTTGGTTGACTTTCACAACCCTGAGGTCATTGGCAGTGACGACAATTGGCGATGGCTGCAGATTCTTGAATCTTTGTTGACTCAAGAACACAAACCAGAGCTGAATGCAAACATCCCGTCGATGCCTCTATGCATTTTTAACTTGCAACAGAGCTTCATGCTTCACTCGTGACGTCACGCGCCATCACCATT
>Ga0210059_1005352_pt1 | contig 20662 bp, 23 predicted proteins | sample Ectturendosymbi2_FD_188042 | JGI IMG/M metagenome (GOLD analysis project Ga0210059, IMG submission 188042) | Ecteinascidia turbinata endosymbiont from Florida, USA - Sample 2 (SPAdes) (version 2) | ecosystem: Host-associated > Tunicates > Ascidians > Unclassified | place: Key West, Florida...
GTCTAAACTTGCGCAGCGGTGATGTCACTCCACATGGTGGTGACTTCAATTAGCATCTTGATGACGTCAGTGTACATATTGGTGATGTTACTTCGCATGTTGATGACGTCTATGTACGTGCTGGTGACGTCACTTCACATGATAGACAACTGCTTCAGAATTAATTCCGAAGCTTGTGTCCTGTTGTGTTGGTGACCAGCTTTACTCCTTGCACTTCAGTTGACAGATTTTTATCTTTTTTGATAAAATCGCTTTGCATTAAATGTTTCCTGCACAGGAATATTCCATCAAAGCATTCCTTCATCCGACAAATGGAAATGAACCGGGCGACGACCTTCTACGTTCCTGGGGTCGATGTTAAGCTTCACTATAACTCAGCAACACAAATGTCCGGACAACCTGACGTCCGGTTCCGGGAGTTGTTTACACCCCCTGACTCTCCGCAGACCTCGCCTTCTCATGGCATGCCTGATATTGAAGTAAACACACCGGGGGGTACTCAGGCCTTCAAGACGAAGCCAGGGGAGGCCCGGGAGAGCCGGGCCTGCGTCTACACCTGGCTCCTCATTCAGTCTCTCCCAGAGATGATCATCAGCCCTTACTTTCTCGACTTCTTGGAGCAAACTCTGACCGCCATTCCAGACACCCCCTCTACCAGTGCAAGAGAAAGTGTTCGAACGTCCAACACAAGTTGTTGTTTTTTTCTACATGTTTTTTGAATCTTTAGCTTTTAAACTTGAGATATTTGCTCAAATTTGTTTGAGCTGCTTTCATGACTTCATAATTTAGATGTATTGGTTCCTCGTTCGCTGTATTTTCATTACACTTCTAACCTTCAAAACCGTTTTTGGTTGAAAATGCTAATGATTTATTGACATCACAATGTGTTAATGCCGTGCTAATCAATAATAAGGCGTCTTGTCATGAAACGGGGCGATGCTTCATGTTCTTTGTTGCAGTCGCGTTTGACTCATTATCCGACGACGATAACGATGATGGACCCAGTGACAACCGAGACCCCCCCGTGTCTGCCCCCTCTGTCGGGACGTTCAACACAACCATAGCGTCCCTTCCTGTGGACGTGGTCGTCTTCGTGCACGTCCACCCATCCCAAGTCCTGTTCAACTGCCAACCCCTGTCAAGGGTAGAGTGCCTCCTGCACATCCCCAGTTTGGATCTTGTGTTCAGCAGCGTTCGGGATTCCCCCCCCAATCCATCAGCGTCTGCTTTTTCCTTTCCTGAAAGAGGTATCTTTTATTTCAAAGTTGCCTTTGTCTTTTTTCCTAACAAAATTCTTCACCGCGTAGAAGGTTTTCAGCCAAAAGATTTGTAAATCGTTTGGAAAACAAGTGGACTTTTAAAGGTCTCAAAATCTACTTTAAGCAATCATTGTTTCCTGCATCAACCCAACAATCATCATTAACCCTGTTGTATAAATCTAAGCAGCAGTAACTTCTTGACAACTTTCCTAAACTCCTCCCACCTCATCCACAGCGACCTCTACTGGCCTCAGCTTCACAGCGATCATGTCCGACTTCTCAATATATGTCTTCCACCCCTATGGGACCCAACCTGGGGGTCTCGATGAATGCGAGGCCCCCACTCGAAATGACTCCCTCAGTGTCAACTTGAAGGTTGTCAAGGTTTGTAAATTTTGCAAAACTCAAATCACGATTGTGACATCATCAGCTGTGACGTACGTAAAGAAGTGATTTGTTTGACAGATAAGTGTTGGTCTTGTGGCAAATGAGTTATTGCACATGAAAGTTAGTTCGAGGCTGGACTCACCTGATCCGTCACGAGAAGATTAATAACTGTTGATTGAGATTTCAAAATCTGAACGAAGTTTTTGAAATAACTTGTTTTTTTTCCCGGAGTAAATACAGTTTTAGTTTGATGAATTGTTTTGCCATGAGTTTGACTTGTTTGTATGTTGCAACTTCACGCTACAGTTGCTCAACTTCCTCCCCACAGGTGAACATTGTTCGCACTCGAAAGGAAAACCCGTTCGTTGCCATGGAAACAGACTCCGTGTCGTCATCGAGCGACAACAGCAATTCGATGCAAATCAACCTTTCCATTCTTGTGGACATGGGTACGCGTGAAGATGCATTTGTTAGAGTACATAGCACTTAGAATCGCTTTGAAATATTACTGAGTGTAACGAAACTATACAAAACAAGCTACGTCACTGCTCAGTGTGGCCTTCGCTGACCCCCCTCAACACCTCCCTCATTTTTACCCCCCAGACAAAGCATCATTCAAATACGACATGCGACGTCTGAGTGAGATCCTCGCCTTCCCCAGAGCCTGGTACAGGAAGAGCATCGTCAGGAGATTGTTTCTCGGCGACACTCACAACGATTCAACCCACAACCATTCAACCCAGAAAAGGTTCTTTGTTACTCGTGATTGTTTGACGATACGGTTGATGACGTCATCGACACGTTTTTTCAATTTCATGAAAATTTCTCAAGTGACGTCAAGCGTGTTTTTGTAAAGTACGACCTGCTGTAACAGTGAAGTTTGTTATGGGAGATTTTAATGACGAGCGTCTGATGCGATGACGTAGCTGATGTGATGACGTAGCGGAGTGGGTGCGTCATCAAAATATCTGTGCGCTGTTGAAGGGGTCAATGCAACAGGATTGCAAACGTATGAGTTATCAGCTCAACATTTGAATCAAGAGAATGATAATTTTGAAAGATTAAAGAAACACAAGATCATTTTTTCATTGAGAAAGATCGCCAGCAACAACCAGCGATTTAAATGACGTCGTATTGGACATTTCCAAAGAACAACTCTTCATCGTCACCAAAGATCAAATGAGTTTTCACTTGATGGCTTCCATTAATTGTTACGTAGTTATTTCTATACATATTCGCAAGCCTGAAGTTTCACTCTGTTGTTTTTTATTAATTTAGAAGTTACTTTCTTTCAGCAAACCTTTCAATTCTGGCAGCTCAAAATCCAAGCACACACCTCGAAGTGAAGTTGAAATTTTCAATCTTTTCCAACACGAGTCACCTTCGACCCCGAAACAACCTTTGAACCAGAAACTGACAGGTGCCCTCCATTCACTCAGTGTGTAATTTGTTTGTTGGTAACTTTTAATGTTTTAGTTGGCTGCTTTCGCACTTTTCCTCGCTTTTATAATATTTGCTAAAACAAAGTCTTTCGTGAACTTATTCAGATCCCAGTGCTGCAGAAAACTCACCGAACCCCCCACTACCATCATCATGGAGGGGTGTGGTTTTGTTTGGTTTGAATATGACCAGGCTGGACGTTGAGATGAACATGAGCAACGTGATGGGGCATACCCTGTGGTCTTGCGATGGTTTGAAGAGCGATGGGAAATTGTCGTTCAACAGTAATGGAGATAAAGTAAGAAGTGTTTGTGGCCAGGTTTTGAAAAATAAGCAAACCAACTAGGTACGTGCATATGGCTGTTGTTGTAAGTAGTTTTGGTGAACAACAATGCAGAGATGGCTCACTTGACTTTTTCAGGACGTTTTCCTCTTTTGCTGTTTGGAAAACTCTCATCTCAGTGCCAAGAGTGGAATTATTGGCGGATCCATAGAACTGAAGAACCTCCAAGCGAATTGTGAGTTTATTGAATGCAGTGACATGACGTGTTGCGAATGAAATTATTCACGTTGTTACGTACATAGTATGAAATATTTCAAATGTAGTGCGCATGGACGTAATCGTCATGTGAACCATCTGCGGCCGAAGCCACTTGCAGTCTGTACAGGAGAAATAAGAACTTAGAGGTGGCAAAGTTTTACACCGATGTCTGTTTTATTCAGATTAAATCTGGCGTCGTTGATGCGGTGTAAACGTGCAATCAGCGTTAAACTGCATCGGCGTCTTTTAGCCAACATGTACGAAGATTTCAACTCTTCTGACTGTGTCCATCACTTTCTCCATGTTTATAAATCTGTGAACCTTCTTGACAAATGCAGTAACAAGTCTTACAATTTTACCTGAACCACCATCAGTCCGATGTGGTTTTTAAACAACTTTATCCAGAAAGTTTTTTATGTCGCAGAAAGTTGAGAAAAACTAAATAATGAGGAAATGTTCAAGAGAAAAAAAGCTCTTACCGATTGAGCGCCATTGCGAATGAATGAGATGCACGAAGCTTTCGATTTGTTTGATGACTCAGCTTGACTTGTACCTTTCTTTAATATACTATGCGTTTTGAATAAACTGGTTTAAACTAGTTCGTACAAACGAGTGCCTGGATTTCCACAATATTCATAAATGCTCCACTGAACATGACCTTGTGATGAAGCCTCTTAGTAGAACCTCATAATCGTTCAACTGACATTCCTCAACACATGAACTTACTACACAATGGCAGCAAATCTGCTTCGGCCCCATTGAACAGCGCTGTGTATAGATCCTGTGATGCTGAATGTAATCAAGGTAGAACACAGTTGCGAGATGTATATACATGTGAACAGTCGCTTAAGTACACGTGACCAGTGCACAAGACCACAAGCACAATGACTCCTGGACATAGTTTCAAGATGATGCAGAGGCCGTTTGCGTCTCGCCCGCACACACCTGACCCTCGATGGTGTCGTGATGGCAACAGCGGCCATGATGGCCGGACGTCAAGTACCAACCTCCTTCACATGGTGCGCCGGCAAGAAAGCTGCAGAACCAGTTGTACCGATACTCGGCCTAGAGTCGAACTCCAGACATACCAGCGTAGAAGGGGAACGCACGAAGCACAAGGGGTCATGGTGACGAAACAGTGTCGACGCATTGATCCCATTGTTGTTCCAGGTCACCTTCTCGACCCCGGCAACTCAGCTCCAATGCACAACATATCAGTGAAAGTGCAGTCGCTGGATGGCAGGATAGAGTACATGGGAGGGTGCGTCATGATCGGCCGACTGACGTCATCAGTGCTGACGTTGGGCGACGAGTGGAAGGAGCCGAAGTTGAGTGGTTCTGGAAGTCCCAGCAAAAGGTAATGCGCTGTGTTGACTTCCAGGATTCTTTACAGTTTGCCAATACGCTTGAAGAGGGCTTGCGACAAACTAAGCAGTTACTGCGGACATGTGTCTTGTAGTCTTTTTATCGATATTAAAACTTATTAAAGGTTGGTCTTGCAGCGGATTTAAACTATTCTGCAACCCAGTCCGGAAATATTGCCGCTGGTCGTTCGTGCGTGACGAAAAAATATTGGGTGTTTTTTTAATTGCGTCAACATCTACACAGTTGTGTAACCCCGCGTATGCTGTCGGCAGTAGCCAATGCAACTAATCGAAGTTTCTGTATTTGCGTTTGACAAACCCACGTCAACTAGGCCTACATTTCTGGGTCAGTGGCTATGAGCCAGCAGGCAAAGGTGTTGCAACAAAGTGGTAAAAACAGTAAAAATCTATTGACACTGTAGTGGTTTGTGGAAAGCTGTTGCGTTGGAACGCTCAATGCTTCCCAGCAGAGTTTCCTGCACGCAGTAGGAGTGCATCGTAAATCTCGCGCGTGACCACTCATCAAAGTCTGATCCAAACAGATATTTGAGTAAGGTTCCAAAGTGACTCCCTTATTTGGTTGCAAGTGTCCTCCTTTAACGCAGCTTCGAAAATCTGCCACAATATTGATCCCTCTCAGAAACGTGAGCATTTCTGCGATTTCAAATTCATCTCAACTTTTTATTTGTTTCATATCCTTTGGGAAGAAAAACTACAAAGACTATTTTTTAGCATTTAACAGCAATTTCACGTTCTGCAGCAAATACTTGCTGCATCAACGTAACTAATCGGAAACAAGAAGCTATTTTATTTCTGCCAATGAAAAGCCTTCTATGCGCGCAACGTCAAATGCAGATCAACCTTCTGCCGTGTTCCTGTATTTCGCGTTATTTGAAAAGTTTGACATAAGAGGGAAATCCCTGTTGCGTTAGTAGCTTCTTCGAAATGCTTTGATGTCTGAAAACTTCATCTCTTTTGCACCACGCCACACTTCAAGCATTTGTCCGCGAACAAACATAGCGATCATCTGTGCAGGAAGAGAAATGGCTGTGGTCGTCGGAAGGATTTTTTCCAGCAGGGGGCAGTAGTGGTTTTTTTCCAAAGGTAGCCAAAAAGATTTTTCCACTGGGCTAAACGTGGTGAAATTTCATTTTTTCCTCTCGAAGCAATATAACCTTTTTTATTACTAAGACAGCAACCCTTTTTTGCTAAAAATGCAATAGGAAAATGTCAAATTTCAAACTCCATGAAGCCAATGCCCTTCTGTATCCCCTTCCAACGCCCATGTTAGTGACCCAGGGACCGTAAATTTAAAAAGGGCCATCGCACCGCACTTTTATAACCTTGCGCTGCTGACATGCATTTTTTACCCTGTTACTTCTTATTTGCTGCGTTTTACAAACATTTCAGTTTTTGACCGAACCCTGTTTCACTCGTACTCAGGCCAGTCTCGGTGTTCGTGCCGGGGGATATGAGCTGGGACACTTTCTACCTCATCATATCCCGGTCGACCACCCCGGACGTTGTGAAAATGCTCGCCAAGCTCGAGGAGTTCTTCTCTCTGCAACTCAGAAACTCTGTTCGCGCCTTCGCTACTTTGGGTCAAAGCATCCACAGTGACGTCATGTTAAGACGTCATCCCACTGTGACGCAAGGTTGGGAAGTGACGCAAGTCATCTGTGATGCAAGCGCTGACGACCTCATTGCGTTGATTGTCTGTTTTTATGTTTGGCGTTGATTAAGAACCGATTAATGGTTGAAAGCGGAACAATCGACAATAAATATGCGTTTTGCATATGAAAGCCTGTGGGGATTGACGTCATGAATTGAGATTGTTACGTCACCTTTTCCAGCTCCCCAGTTCTATCACCGACGTCACTGGCCTCCCGTCTTCGCTGCCATCTCCGACGCTTTCCGGTCGCTTGGTGTCGCTCTGACGCCCCAATTCCACCTCGGAGGATCATTCTGTCTCCATGGCAACGAGCTGACTGTCGTTTGTTTCCATGGCGCCAACTTCCGGTCTCGGTCGTGGGTTTTGTTCAACATCCGCGAACCGAACATTGTTTTCTCCACCGAGGTCCAAGAAATAAAAGGTGGGTTCGAATGTAGAAACAACTTCCAGGTGGTGGTTCCTGAATAGACTTGTGACATCATTGTGACGCGATTGGCAGCACGTAACGTTGTGTATGACATCATACATCAGTGTATTCACCGAAACATGGGTTCCGTGCAGTACTGTATTGGACACTGCGTCTGCCAAACACTCCTCCCACACATCCTTTGGACGATTCGTGACTGAATCTTGTGGTGTAGAGTCTGCGGACGATGACAACAGTCGCTTTTCGAAACAACCAAAGCACTGATTGCTGCTGCGTTATTACTTCATATATGTTTAAAGTGTTGATGAATGAAAATACTGATTTTTATAACTGGTGGGATCAAACCTACGTGATCCTGGAAAATGTTCGGAATAGGAATGTTTTTAGATGAAATCGCACTGTTTAGTTTTAATTGCAATATCCTGCTTTCAACTATTGTGACGGAGATTTGGTGATAATTGAAACGAACACCTGGTGTTGAAGATGAAAACTTCATTTTACCCACATGTGTTACGTCACCAGTGTTTCTTTTAAGGTGTTTTGAGGGACCAAAACGGTCTCTCAAAATATAGTGACCTGAGATCACATCAATGGAGAACGGTCTCTCAAATTCCTCCAACGGTCTCCCAAAATTTCCTTGCATTCACCAAAGTGAAACCTTAAAAAAACCCTGTACGTCACAAAAGCCTTCTTCGCACTTCTCGTGCGTGGAGGTCGACCCCCCTTATTTAGGGCTGCCCTCTCAAAAAATTGTTGAAGAGCACTTTGGGCGTTTTCACTGCCTTGATTTTTGACAATAATCCATTGTTTATGGCGTTACTAAACCGTTAGTTGTAGCTGACCTTATTTGATCCATTCATTGACATTTTTTCTTGAAATAAAAAATAAATAATTTTAATTCAATTTGGGGAAGTTCAAGTTCCACTCGCTTTACACTCCCCCTGGATGGTCAAGAGTGGTCTGCGGCGCCCACCTCAGGAGGTCACGCCGTCCAACTTTCAGCAGCGCATTGTTGGCCCACAGTACCACTTAGTGGGAATATGGCAAAGCGTATGTTCCAAATACTTGGTTGTTTCCATAAAAGATTTCAAAATTGCTTCGTTATTGTTTACAATTAAAAACATTAGTGCCATGGTAACGTAGGTGCCAATGCTGGAGTAAGGAGCTCGGATGGACATTGTTGGATATTTTAAACATATATTTGCCTGAGTTGAAAATGACCAACAACGTGCATTCAGGTTTATTGTAATTCGTTTCCGGAAAACAAACAAACAACAATGTGTCTCAGTTGATAGAAGAGCGAAGTGTAAAAACGAGCAGTATCCATCGAACCAGTGCGTCATCTATTCTAGATATTCTCAATTTGGTCACCTCCAGGAAGATTTTCTTCCCCCCAACGCCTAGCTACACCGAAATATAGATACGTATTTGTATACAACAACTAATAAACTCACCAGCATTGCGGACTTAATATTATTCCGTCTAAATATTTTACTGATATCTCACTGCTTTCTACTATCTCCTGCCCCGTTTGTTGCAGATCACAGGAACAGCCATTATTGTCGTTATTGTTTGCGTCAACTCTGTATTGATATTGTTTGTTGTAGCTTCCTGACTGACAATCAGGTCCACATCAAGAGAACAACCACAAAATTCGTTAATGCATGTTACAAACTTTAATGAACCCACGGAACGAGATTCACAAAACGTTGCCAACAAAACGTGATAAACGAAAATTATGAGAACCAGCCTCATGCTGTGTGGAGCTTGTGTCCGGCATCAGAAACAGCCTTGTGCTGCAAGGATCAAAGACCTTATGTCTTTCTGTAACGGACTAACCTTCACGGTCCAAGTAATGCTCAGAATCGCGAGTGCCTCGGCCTTCACCACCACCAAAAGAACGACGCGCTCGTTGGCTAAGGAATGCGTAACGAGGCAAAAGTCAAAAACGCGGCCCGGGAATCACTCGAGGCCCAATCATTACTCGAGGCCCGATCAAGGGGAAACGTCGCTCAGGACAATACGCGAGCAGAGACACGCAACCATTCTGCGAACGATACATTTGTTACGCGCATTTTGCTGCTGTTTTTCTCGCAGTCAAGCTGAGCTTCATTCTCCATAAAACTGTTTTCTTATTATGTAGTATCTTCTCGACTGTTTATCAAACCCTAGATGTTGTCGTTTTGTGTATTCATCGTGATTGTCACGTTGCTGCAATGGGTCTTTGTTGACTTGTAGACGTCACAGTAGCTTTGTGAAACGCCACAAGTTGTCGATTCGTTCTGCGAGAATCAGATGCTGTGGTGTTTCACAGAAGCATCCGTTCGGTCTTGTACGCATCCGCTTTTGTTCGAATCAAGCAGAAACGCTTTTGACGTCACTCCGCGTTCGACAATGTAGTTTAATTCGCTGAGTCATAACAATTCGCTGAGTCACAATGAACAATAACTTCCAGCTCCATCAGGTTTTCCTGAGTGGACCCGGAAACCGATGGCGATGGGACGTTTGAGAGATATTTTGAATCTTTTCAAAGTCCTCAACGCAAACGGCTGAAGAAGCAACTCTTGTGCACGCAAGCATACAATCTTTATTTTAAACTGGTAAAACTTTTATAAACATGAAACATCGGATTATCCGGCGAAGTTTGCGGAACTGTCTTTTCCATACATTCACCATTTTCTTGACAATCTCCCTCACTCTTTCCATAAACTTTCGTCTTCTTTATGCAAACAGCATCTTTGCATTCACTTCAGCAACTAGTACTTGCTGCAGCTGGTCCATTGCTGTGGTTCTCAAATGGGTGTACACAACCTTGCTCCAAGGGGTACACAAATTTTTTTAGGTTTCATAATGAAATTTCAACGTAAAAGTACAATAATTATAGGTACATTTCTAAGTATTGTGCAACATCATTGCACTCAAGGGGGACGTGACAGACAAAATGTTGCCCAAAATATGCATCACTGAAAAAGGTGGAGAACCACTGGCTAGTGCCACAGTTCCTCCTAGATATTTTTTGCAATATCCACTGGAGGAACGATTCAGTCATTTCGATGTCAAAAGAACATTATTTCTCCTCCGTGACTGTCTTCAGTTCTCATTCGAATCCACGCATTTGTTTCAGAATCTCTCGCAGGGACCGAGTCCTCGACGTTGACGATTCAGAGTTTGACCTTTAACCTCGGCCATGACCACTTACTAAAAACTGGTGGACCTTCCACGGACCCCATGGCCACAGTGAGCCGGGTAACCACGTCCCAGCAAAACCCTCCCCCAAGTGCCGCCCCCATCGACGAATGGTTCGCTTACGTCACAGCGTCTCGTCCTCAAGGTCAGACTTGCGTATTTGTTGTTATTGTTACGTCATTTTGTGTGCATTGTTCTGCGTCTTGATAAACAATGCCAGACCTTGTTAGCTATGCGCACAATGATTGTTGCAGAATTAAAGATGCTGCGGACTTTGAACGACATCAGTGTGAGTGAAGATGACCGCAGCCTATCGGCGTCGTCGAACCGTAGGCGTGTCTCATCCATCAACCAATCAGCTGCTTACCACCATGACACTGACATCATATTTGCTCTTCCGAAGCTACAGTTGGATTTCAAGACAGAACATTTGCAAGGGCCTGAGGAACCTAACCCTGATGGTGAGCGGGACCACAGATGTCCAAAGACGTAGCATGCTGTGCTAGCGTGTGTTACCATGTTGTAACACTGTGTGTTAGTGTCTTGTGAAACAGTGTGCTGCTGTGCAATGATTCGCTGTTTAAAATATTCTCCTGTGACAATCAACTTACGTACTTTTGTGAGTGTGAAGCATTGTGGTAATCTTGCCGCTTTGATGATGGGATTTCTCAAAAACATACTCTGCATTGCGAACTTTCACCCAGCTCTTGTTTAAGAGTTATCGATAATTTGGTTTTCAGATGAAAGCTCCTATCCTCAAGTTGACTGCAGTTTTGTGACAGAGTTTACGGATCACATCTGCGTAACAATGGACGTCGAGCTGATCATGTTCCTGCACGATCTCATATCCTCCTACCTCAAGGTGACGCACGAAGTTAACGTTTCAAATTCAGCCAACATGTTGTTATGTCTGCTTGTTGCCTGTTACAGCCGATGTAAAAACATCCACGCTTTCTATTGTTACGTACCGTGTGTTTCAATTCCCTGCACTTCAGGCATTGAACTGAAAGTTGGATGTACTCTGATGCTTTTTTCATTTCGTTAATAAACATTACGTCATTTCCGGGCAGGAGAAGCAACAATCTCTCTCGTCGCGCAGCCGTCTTTCATCCATCAGCAGTGCTCACTCAGGCGTGCTCTCTCACGACCACGTGACCTCAACTGTTGACCCCATTGACCTTCGTCGTTTCGTGTGCAACACCTGGCAACTGGAGCCCACTGTCAGGTAGTGACGGCGTCCTTGGCCGTTATTAACTGAGCTGAAATATTCACCTTCGTTTTTAATACTTTGAAATATTAGTCAACCAGTGTAGTTGTAGAACCGCGTTTCTTCAACCTTGGTAGGTCACGAACCCCTGGTACATCCTAATAAATGTTACGGGCCCTCTAGAAGAAATGCTGCAGTAACTGTTCGAAATTATATATGATTGTAGTAGTAGCCGATATGTCTCCAAAGCCTATTAACCCTTCAAATCACATTCGTGGATCCCAGATTAAGGACCCGTGTTGTATATCATCTTTGCCCCTCTTTTTATCTCAGGCTTATTTCCTGGGCTGGGAGGAGGATCGAGCCGGTGGGGGTTGACTACGTTCTGCAGAAGCTTGGGTTCAAACATGCCCGGACCACGATCCCGAAATGGTTCCAGCGCGGCGTCCTGGACGTTTTGGACCAAACTCTGGCTTTGATTGTCCAGAACCTGGTTATCCACGTCACAAACCAGAAACACAAGAAGTGATTACGGTGATGATGAGCAGGTTGATGGTTCAAACACGCTGCGCAACTGTTGAAAGCAGAAACCTTCACCTAAAGATTTGGAAAAATTCTCGGGAAGTTTTGAGAAGAGACAAAGAGGTGATAATTGAAACGAACACCTGGTGTTGAAGATGTTGCTATACGTACGTATGTTGCTTTGCGTTACATTGTGACGGCATAAAAGTGAGTGTTGTCATAAAAGGTCTTGTTGTTCAACACCATTGTGTGCGCCGCCTATTCGTGCTTTGCGGGAGTTGATTTCTATCAAAATTACTTTTTCTAATGTGTTTTGTTCGTTGTTTGTGTTTTGCTTTAAGCGTGGCAGCTCTGGTTTATTATCCCAGCAACCATTTGTTAATCTTGTTTTTTTGTTTGTATTTAAAAACTCGATGTGGTTGTTTTTATTGTTACGTAGAATGGCCAATCTCCAACTGTATTGCTTTGCACGTTCCTAGGATCTATTATCACACTGATCAGTTCAACACTTTTAAGCAATTCACTCATTGCGAATGCAATAAAGTGAAGTTCAGTTGTGTATTTATGTCAGTAGTTCGTTGAAGCTTGTTGTTCAGACTCTTGACAGAAGCAATGGTACGTCACATCCTGCTTATCTGGGCCAGTGCAAGTGCAAAGTCATTAAAGTGGAGTTCGAATCATGTTACAGCTTTTCATGTCCCAAACCTGTGCAGTAGCTGGGATTTTTGACCTCACATCGTCCCACTTCATGTGCACTGACCCGTGACAAGCGACGCGGTCGCAAAACACCAAAGTTCTTCGAGTCACGTGTTCGTTGGTGTCTTATAACCCTGGTACTCTGCGGCGTAATTAAAGGTTTGAGCCAGGGGGGAAACTTAGCTGAAGGCGGCCCACTGGCCACCATAGGGGGGCCACTAACCAACACTCAGAAAAAAGTTAAGAAATGATAGTTAATCCGGATGTGGATTTCTATGTTAGCTGAAAACGCCTCGAAAAATGCAAAACAACAACATCTTACTGAAAACCAAAAAAATAGTAAATATCAAAGTATAAGCTGAGTGGAGGGTCAGTTTTTACATTTCGCTTGTAGGGGGGTGGAGGCTCGCCCCCCCCCTGCCCCCCTTCAGTTACGCCACTGCTGGTAGTGACTTCGGTGGTTCCCCCCTGCGAAACGCAACTTGTTGGCGCTGTAGCTTTCACTGGTCGTCGTTGGCATTACGTCATACACTGGAACTATCAACGTCCGGAGCCGGCATTGCCGTGTTGCGCGAATATCCACGGTACGAAATTAACCGAAAAACTATCCTCCCTAAACATTACATTTTGACGTCGGCCTTTTGTTCCATCGTCATTTCACTTTCAGCAACGTCACAACGTTGCCATGACGTCAGTCGCGCAATCATTTGCATATTGTGAGAAAAGTGATCGATAGACTGTCGAGGTTTATGACGTGTATCGCGTCCCGTCAGTGCTATCGTCTCCAAACACAACATGCATTTTTCGCTTGTACTTGCCGAAAGTAAGATTGTTGCTCACTAGATCAGCGGATTCCCAGCCTGGGGTGGGTGAACCCCCCGAAGAGTTCACGAATGTGTTTTAGGGGGGCAGTAAACCAAAATACAACCAAGAAAATTTGGAAATTGGAGTTGGAGTCGGACATTATAGCTCCGACCCCGCAACCCTGAATTCCAGTACTACCTTTATGATGTAATAGTCCACACTGTCGACGTAATTTTCTGCTATGACTTTGCACGTGTATCGACGTGAATGAAGTACTTGTATATTTCGTTCATGTGTAGGTCGTCTATTGCTTTGTTCATTGTTTAGAATAGATCATGAGTCCCAAGCTTTTTGGTCCGAAAAGTCAATACACAACAGTTCCAGGGCCGGACATACTACGTAATGCGATTGTTTTGAGATATATATGTTACATTCTACCAAAACAACAGATTTTTCGTAAATATATTATTTTTCCATTATTGACAAAGTGACTTCGCAGACTGTAGTTTGGAGGCCCTGGTTTAGAGTATTGGGGGGTTCCCCAAAAAGCGATTACTTGGTGTCTGCGGGATGAAAAATGCTAGAGAAACACTGCACTAGATCATGTGAAGCAATCTACTGGGATGAAGTCTCTACCTCAAGTAAGCTTGTTTCACCAAAGGTCGTCACTCCGCGCTGGCGATTCACAAAAGGTCATGTGCGTTCATGCGTGTCGTAATTTTCAAGTGTTGAGTGGTGGCGCCAAACACCCTCCTAGCGACGCAACTTGTCGCAGTCGCCCACTGAACAAACGTTGGACATTTCCATAATCTTAACCTCCTTTATCCGACATACAAGTGTGAAACGCCAATTGAAATGAAATATAAATTCTTTTATGTGAAGTGCCACGAAATGCAAGTGGAGTACTGGTTGTCATAACAACAGCAAGCATTACTAAACAGCTAACATTTGATTTTGAAAGAAAATGTTGACTTGTAAAAATGTATCCTCGCGCTTGTGAAATGACCACCTAGGGATTCTGCAGAATGCGGTTTCTCATCTCTGGCAAGCAGTGCAAAAGTTTAAACTTTCGCGGCTTCCAACACATATTTGTCAACATTGATGTTGACGAGGTGCGAGAATATGTCGGAGGCATGAACGCCAAGTGCATTCCCTGCCGGAGACAGATTGAAGTGTGAATTCGCTGTAGCCATTTCGAGCGTTACAAGCGAAGGCAGGGACCAACTGGACCGGGCTGCGCGGTTTCTTCGGCGAGCACTCCTCTTCGTGGATCTGCGAACATAGAACGTACACCGGTTCCTCAAAGCTCGTGTTGCAGGACAGATCTTAAGCTGTCATCTAAACCATGATAAAATGTCCATGAAACTTTAATTATATCCACAAAATAAAGGTTTATAGTTTTATACCAACGTTAACACTGCCCTGCGTATAATTTTTTGCAGAGGTCAAAGGTATTTCAACTTCTGGATGTTTTTTTATGCTGGTTTTTAAAATGCTGCAAGTGTTTTGACAAGACGTGAGGCAGGAGGGAATGCATTAAATACAGGCTCTCTCTTTAGCTTCCCTGGAAAAATGCCTTGAAAAAAGATGCCCAGTGCAGTTTTCATCCCGGTCGTAACCGTACAGACCAAATTTTCACTCTAACAAGTTTTCAAGAAATCCTGGAAATGTGTTAAAGACATCTACACATATTTTTGTCGACCTCTAGAAGTAATCAAGCAGGACCCTCGTGAAAAGTTATGGAGAGTGTTGCGGAGGTCTGTGTTGATGGCCTCTTGTTACTGGCCGTCAAGTCATTGTATTCCTGTTCAGAAGTTTGTATTGGTGTTGGCGGAGTTGAATCGGCGTTGTTAAAGGGTGTTGGGCTCCGACAAATGTGTGTGCTGTCATCACTCTTCTTCATAATCTATATGAGTGGGATAGACAGTCACAGCCGGGTCGACGCGGGTGTGACTGGTTGAAGCTGCAAGGTCAACTCTTGCTTTGTGAGGACGATTTAATGCTGGTTGGATCCTCTAAACAGGGTTTTCAACATGCACTTGATGTTTGTTTCTGCTGCGTGAGACCAAGCTGGAATGAAGGTCAGCACCAAACAGGCCAAGGTATTATGTCTCTCCAGAAACGCAAGGCAGTGTATACTGCAGGCAAGCGGAAAACACTGTAGCAGGTGGAGAAGTTCAAATGACTTACGGGTGGTATTCACGAGTGGCGGAAGACAAAACAAAGAGATTGATACACGGACTATTAGTGACGCAAACACAGTTCTGCATGTTTTATCGTTCTGTGGTGTCAAAAACGGGAGCTTTCAAAAACCGCAAAGCTGTGAAATCGGTGTCTGTTCCGATCCTCGCCTATGTTCATGAATCTCGGGTAATGACTGAACGAATGTTATCTCAAGTGATTTTGCAAATAATATTATCTCAAGTGCAAGTGGCAGAGATGGGATTTTTGTGAAGAGTCCATGGCGTGACGCTTCGCGGAAAAGTGCGCAGCTGTTAAATTCGGAACCACTTCTCTGAATAGAGATCACAGCTGCGTTGGTTCGGCCATGTGTCCAGAATGTCCCAGAAATGATTTGCAAGGCACGTCCTGCTAGCTACACCCATAGGAAAGTGGCTTAGAGGCCGTCCTTGTGCCATGTGGCATGACGACATCTCCAACTTTGCTTGATCCCGTATTGGTGTGGAGCCAGCTGAGAGGTTACATAAAACGGTGAAGTGTTTTTGAGACCTGTCATGGATGTTGCACCTGAGAACTTCCCCAGAGGAAATCAAGTACGAAAATAAATGTATGTTTTTTTCTATCAGGTCAAGTTTCTTCTTAATCGTTCGTGGGTCAAAGGTCACTAAAACACATTGACCCAGAAATGTAGAAAGAAGTTCATTATTCAGTGAAAATTCTTCCTAAAAAATGCTGACAAAAGAGTTGTGGCCAACTTATTACAATCTTGTTACCAAAAATGTAATGTTAAAATATTTTGAATTCGCCCATTTTAATTAAAAATTATGGTATAGTCCAATTAAAAAGCAATGAACAGAAAGAAAATTTGTACTGTTCGATAAACTTCAATAATATTAAATAAATGGGTTGAAGCTGATATTAAGGAAAAATTAAAAGCGCTCATCCTTTATGTCAGACATATTTGTGGCCTGCATATTCTATTACTTGAAATATTTGGTCATTTGTAGACAAAAAGACAACCAGAAAACAACAATAGGGCCACACGACTCGAAAACCTTTGATTCATCAGTGACCTGTAGCACAAGTCATGGTGCATTTAAAGTTTGGCTAAAACGAACTAAATGTGTAACTTTTTATTTCTGTTGTCTGCTTCGATGTGTAATTCATGGTTGAGTTCGCGTTTTTGCTCGAATAAACAAGCGGTTGATTGAAACCTGCTCAGCTGTCAAAAATTTTATGTTTTTTTGCCAAAATGCCTTCTGAAAATCGTCAAAAATGCTGCAATTTTGGAAGTTGGTAAAAATGCTGCACACCAGTACAAAACAAAACTGCCACGTTGCAACACGCTTAAATATTTCAGACTCGTGAATGTTTTATAAGGTTTCAAAGAGAAAACTTGAAAAAGGTGCAGCGTGACATTGCAGCCGCTTTGCGAATAAACATGACATTTGGCCAAGTCGAGTTGCCTTGCTGGCGTCAAATCGCTCGTTGTAATGCGATTAAGACAACGATAATCGAAACCTCTGTGCAATCGTCATACACTGCTCTGCTCCTACAAATTTTACCAGTTCGATTTCACTGTAAACAACGTATTTGTTACAACGAAAACAGTAACTCAGAGTTCCAAACAAAGCTGGGCTGTTTCAGAAGTGTGAACTGGAGCAATCAAAATGCAATATAATAACCTGTGTTTGCACTCAACCTGACGTGGAACCAATTTTTCAAAAAAAATTGCAAGGCTTGTCTGGCATGGAGTCGTTACCTTCTTTCATAGTTTCTGACGTAGTTGGGAATCGCTGATACGTTACCGCTGCCGTATTTGGGGGGGCCGAGCTTCAGCGCCTCGACTCTGCGCTGCAGCGAACGTCGAGCATCGTCGAGTTCTTTGCTGAACTACTGAGAGAAAATCACTTGAACAACATCGGAACGAGATATGAGGCAAGTAACATCAGTCACCAACACAAGAAAGTGAGGTACTAAGCTTTTTGCTGAAACTTCATTCACGCAGGAAATCTTGCGACTGAAGTTCACGCATCATTCAATTGTTTGGTGCGTATTTCGTTATTTCTGTTGGTATAATTCACATAATTTGATTTCATTTCGTGCTTTTCACAAAAAATGAATGATTTTATTCATTTTCCAACTTTCGGTATGGATCCGCAGAGATCGGTGGAATGTTAACGACCATTTAAAATATTTTGAATTTTTATAGTTGCAGGTAAATTAGGAATGCCAAATAAACTTTGTAGCAGAATGTTTTGTTTACACAGCTTGCACAAAATTTCCGCGAATGTTTAAAAAATCAAAGTCATACTTTTCTCTTCCCGTCAGCTGCTTCTCTCTCGCGGTCAAGTTTTTCAAGAAACTCGACCACGCGGTGTCGTTGCATAGCTTCTTTGTTTCTTGCGTCCTCCAAAAGCTTTTCCCGTTTCAGTCGGTCCCTGGAATAAATTAAACCTCTGCAGTGTTGTCGAGTTGTATCAGAAACAATGGAAATGAGTTTATTCGGTTGAATCAACAGCATTTGTGTTTTTGTTTCTACCGTCTACCGATCGCTGATATTAAACAACGGTTCTAATGCTGTGCATGGACAACGTTTATTTATTTATTCATCTATCTCACATACGTGCCCCATATCACAACAGGGATTTGTCAAACACAAACACCACAAAGATATAAAAATATTTGGACACAACACATCACAAGGTATGTGTTACTTGAGCACACAGGCAATATTGAAGATGAACAGACACTGAAGCAATGCATAAGTAACTACTGCACTTGGTCGTCGTCATGCAAAAGCGTTACGTAGTGGCAGCAAACTGGAGATTTATAAAACGTATCAGGCAATTGAAGTGAGCGGATACAAAAGTTGTATGAAGATTCACATCGTTGAACAAAAGCACACTATTCAACGCTTGAAATGTTCTGAGAAAATGCGTAACTTGATGTTGACTATCACTTTTATTCCTTGGGATGTAACGCCATATACGATAGGCATTGTTGCAGGCAGTGCGGAAGCGTTTAATACTAAACTGTGTGTGTATGCACCACAGCTCGCAGGCACGCACACATCAAGATACAATAGGCAAGAAACGTTTTTTTAACTGAAGTAGAGCACAGAGTAAAGGAGACTCTGGCTTGTTTGCCGGATCGCAGAAGGCTTTCACTTGTCTGTGAGTGTCACTGCAATGCTTTAGTGAGACGTGAAGTGACACACCAAGATATTTGACTTAATCAGCAAGCTTAATGCCTACGCTATTCAAGTAGGCAATTGATGTAACATATTGTCTATATCTTTAGGTGGGAAACTGCCCCGACTGTCTTTTACGCAATTAAAACATATTCATGTTAAGTTCTTGTTGCCTTTTAAGATCTGATAAGTGCTCTGTGGCACTAACTAATGAATGTGGATGACACTCTGGAGCAGAAACGCAGATGAGCGGTGAACACAGGTGCAGCGAGTGTTTGAATCAGTTAACGTGGATCCCGTAATGTTATTCCGGCATGTAAACATGTTTTAAGTCAAAAATGGAACGTCCCACATCCACATTATTTCATAAATTTAATAAAATCAGTTTTACTTCAAGCAGCTCGCTATGTACTCATGTTGCTGCACGTTTGTCTGAAACAATTTTTAGAGCATAAAATTGGGATAGACTTAACAGTTTCATCAACACTAAAAAAGCCTTTAAAAAACTATACATGTTTTATTTTGAGATGTTTCGGATTATTCTTAATCCATCTTCAGTCAAAAAGCTGATGCGGCCCGCCTCAGATTTATTTTTTCGCCTCAGATTTATATCCGCCTCAGATTTATACATATGTTTATTATACCGCCTCAGATTTAAATTTATATGTATATTATACGACCGCCTCAGACTTATTTTTTTGACTGAAGATGGATTAAGAATAATCCGAAACGTCTCAAAATAAAACATGTATAGTTTTTTGAAGGCTTTTTTAGTGTTGATGAAATTTTTAGAACATTTTAATATTTCTTTTACGAAATCGGTACTCAATGGCGAATATTCTTGGAGAATGCACAGAAAAGGTGGGTTTCAAACGTGAATGGAATTTTGGAAAATGAACAGTTTTTGCGAATGGTTTCTAACGAACTTTATCATCTCATAGTCTATGGATGGCTGTCCGTGGAAATGAAACAACAACCGTCGTGAAATTTTTGATCAAATCTTAATCTTTGATGACATCTCAAATAAAAGTTGACAAGCTGGTACTAATCAAACTTAGTAAATCTCATGAAATTCGTCCAAGCAGAAGTAAAACAGGAATATTGTTTTTTTTACGATATGCTCTTCAAATTTTTTAACACAACCCGTATTTTTTAAGATTTCAGATTTTTTCTTTTCACCTTTTATAGTTTGTCAAGTCACCGCGTTCTTTTGCATGTGGGATGCATTTGCTGACAGACTCGCTGTCATTATTGGCTTCCCCTGACAGTGTTAAAAATTTGTAGTCAATGTAAGGCAATGTTGGCAAAATTAGTTATGCTCCGTAAATGTTTTCTGTGGCTACATCTTTTCCAAGGAAAATAGTTCAGGTAAAAGCACGAAAATGTTTCCTTCAAAAAGATGTCAAGGAAACCAATGCGTTGTGAAGTTTCTATTTGAATAGTTTTCTGCCCCAACCACATTCGAAACCAGGCAACCAGCTTGACACAGGGGCGGATAACATCTAGTAAGTTTACGGGGGGAGGGCGATTTCAGTTATATTGTTAGTCAAGTCTCATTCGCGGGTTCACTACTGGAAGAACAACACTGCTGTGACAAAACAATGGACGGCAAAATAGCCTTGTACCCCGAATGCTGTTTTCCGAATTGTACAAAATCATGGTGAAAAAAGTTATACTTTCGTAGGTTTTAGAGGGGTGATCGCCCCAATCGCCTTACCCTGGATACGCCCCTGGCTTGACACCCACTGGCGGCCATTCACCAGTGAGAGGATCGAATTTGCAT
>Ga0210059_1005353_pt1 | contig 20661 bp, 16 predicted proteins | sample Ectturendosymbi2_FD_188042 | JGI IMG/M metagenome (GOLD analysis project Ga0210059, IMG submission 188042) | Ecteinascidia turbinata endosymbiont from Florida, USA - Sample 2 (SPAdes) (version 2) | ecosystem: Host-associated > Tunicates > Ascidians > Unclassified | place: Key West, Florida...
GTTTTTCCCTTATTGTATTAATTGCGGTGACTAGGCCTCGAGTAATTGACGGGCCGCGTTTTTTGTGTAATTCCGCATACCTTGAGGAATGTTGTTTTTTCCGAGTGATTGGAACGTTGAAGTGTGTCAGTATACGAATGGAGGACTGGGAGGTGGTCCTTTGGTTTGGAAGACGTATAGGTCTTTGCAGCACAAGGCTGATATAGCATAAGGCTATTTATAATACTGGACACAAGGTCCTCACAGCGTAAGGCTGGGTTTCATAATTTTCGCTAATCACGTTTTGTTGACGCGTTTGTTGGCCAAGTTTGTGGGCTCGTCGAATTGAAGTAACGTGAATTAACGAATTTTGTGGCTGTCTGTTTTCTTGGTGTGGACCTGTCAGTCAGGAAGCTACACATGTGTTGAATAAAATGGCGTCTTTCAAAAATTTCTGTGAAAGGCACACTCAGCTGCCTAAGCTTCGGATAGGGTGCAAGAAGTCTGCTTATTTGATGAAGCCTTGCAGCTTGGCTCTTTCCAAGGTAGGTAATTTCCTTTATCCAATGTTCCCAGTAAGGAACCAACCCGTTTTTCTTCTCAGCCTGGTGAATTTCAAACGCTCGTTCAAAATTAATGACTACTTCAATTGAAACAGCAAGAAGATGTTATTAGCCAAGCACAAAGCTGTGTCAGCTCTGAGAAGAAAAACCTTTGCTTCTTCAAGAGTTGCATTTACTTTTAAAATTTGAAGCGAATCAACTGGCTCATCATTGTTAACGAGGTGGTTCATTAAATACACATGCAGGTCTCTTCCTGTTAGCTGTAAATTCTGCTTTGGTGCTTTCTTGACTAGATCAGGAAAAGCAATTCCTGGTCTTTGAGGTTTTACAAGATTGAAAACGTCTTGGCTCTCAATTCTCTTGGTATACACAATCATTCCATTGAAATATGTTAACCATTGTAAACATGTTTTCTTGCGGTTATCATTCTCCTGTGTTGCTGAAGAGGCACCTCGTTTTCTGCTGGGGTAGAAGTTATTTTCATTTGTTCATTTGCTAGCATTTGAAAGATTTGGTCAGTTCCTGGGCTGCCAGCCTGCTGTAGTTCTGACGAGCTTTGGAGCACACTGCTTGAGTCAGACGTTAGATCAAAAAAACTTTCTGCTAGGGGTGATGAAACTTTCGTTTGTTCATTAAAGCATTTGATAAATTTTTATCAGTTCCTGGGCTGCCAAGGTGTAGCGGCTCCGGCAAGCTTTGCACGACACTGCTTGAGTCAGACGTTTTGTCATTATCCCCAAAATCAGTCGATTCTGAAAAACTTAAATCATTACTATCATTACCTGTAACCGCCATCTTTTTCAAGCACACTCTGTGGCTGGACGTCTACAACTGTTTGCGTGGTAAAGCATTCCTTGCTTTGGAAGTTTCTAACACATCACAAAGCAGCACAAAAAAATTATATTCGGGTTCACAAACAAGTGAGTCAAACGTGAAGCAAGCCAAAGCTGAAACGAGGTGTGCCCTTTAAAATTATTTCAGGCTCGACCGATGGCGTGTCACAACCACAAGTCAAAGCTCAACAGCAGGTGTGTGCTTCACAAATGTAGTCATACGTGACGCGCGCACCTGCTGTTGAATTCTGAACGCTTGAAATAGCCCTCTCTGCCAATGACGACAAGAGAACATTCAATCTGACAAAATACAAACTCTAGCTCATGGCTTTCGAGCATGAGGAGCCTTAGGAGGACGGCAATAGAGGGGCAAACTGGGGTATGAGGGAAACTGGCAAAGGGGCAAAGGGCTTCAGCTGAATGGGCCAAAGGTCTGGAAGAGTGCTTGTGACGTCGGGCATTTGATACGCTTGATTGATAAAATGAGCATTTTTCCAGCGGTGAATATAATAAACAAACAAAGAAATAGAAAAAGTCCAAGCAGTCCTTGAACCTACAGTTCCTACTTACTCTTGTCGTTTTTCTGCGGTTCGTTTCAGAACGGAGCTGATTTTTGGCGTCTGTTAACAAGGTCTCAGTACGTAGGGGAGCAATCGACATGTAGCAACAGTGCACAATGAGATTAAAGTCTACCAGTCACAGAATGAAAGACGATGAACTGATGACCACGTTTCTGCACCTTTCTGTTGTTGTGGAGGACTTCGAAAACTGAACAGTATTTTTTGTTGGTAGCAATTGAGAAGGTAGTGGTATGGGAAGTTCCTGCAGTGAAAGTTATGAGATGGACAAAAAAGTTTTATAATAAAGCTGAGAGCTTGTTACAGTAGCTGCGGCATTGTGTATTATATTTTGTAACTTACAAATATTATTACATTTACTTTGGACAGCATCTTCATAATTTGAATACTAGTAGGGTCTACTGTGCAAGTGAAATGTGTGGGATAGTCCTAGGGCCTACTGTGCAAGTGAAATGCATGAGTTAGTCCTGAGGTTTTCAATTTTCACCTGCCCCCATGACCTCGTAACTTTTTCTAAGTGCAGTTGTTATGCTGTAGTACGGGTAAAAAAATCAGGTATCTAACTTCACATGCAGTTACATAACGACTTTATCATTTAAATAGAGTTGTGACGTAGACCATATATAAAAAGGAAGTTATGTCGAAATCTAAAAATTCTGATTCACTGGCATGGCAATTTTTTGTTGTATGTGACGATCCATGCAAAGTAAAATGCAAATGAGGAGAAGTTTACACACGGGGAAGAACATCTAAAACTTATTCCAAAAGTCTTCTGGACCATTTGCATCGAGTGCATTCCGCTGAATATGCTCAGCTGAAACACAAAGCCAGCAAGCCAGTAGAAACCACAAGCAATTCCACGATTCGCTTATTGAACGATAAGCCTGGTTCCAACACAGAAAAGCAGTCAACTCTTGCAGATCTCGTGGAACGTCAGCAACCACCTGGTTCTAGAATGGATTGTAGATGCCCTCCTCTAGAATAAAGTAGCAAACGGTGCATTCGTGAGACTCCTAAAGGCTTCATGTCCCAGGTTTGCAGTTCTAGCAAGTTGCAGGTTTGCCATCTGTTTTATTAAGATTTCTACTTCACATTTTTGAAAAAACTCTTTGCTTTGCGAGAAATTGAAAGAACACATTTTCAAGGTCACATCCACCATAGCGATGTATGTAAGTCTACATTACTCTTGTTTTCTTTCATATAACTAAATCAATAAATCTGTTTGCCTGCCCCACTCCGGCCGGGGCACATATTTACAAAATGTAACCGTGTTCGAAAAACAAGTAGTTTTTAGGTAAAGCTAAACCTAAAACCTAATCCTAACCCTAATCGTAACCTAATGCTAACCCCTAATCCTAACGCTAACCCCTAAACCTAACCTCTGAACCTAAAGCTAGGGGAAAAAGTGATCCCATGAATTGAAACATGAAACAACAACTTCCAAAACGTAAGTAGCAAAGGTGAGAATCGAACCGAAAACCTTCGCAAAATCAAACCTCAAACATTCCGCTAGACTAGAAAGTTGGAGGCTATTTATTGACAAACTGAGCGTTTTATCGGAGTTGCTACTGTAGAAACAGCTTGCTTTTCGAATACGGTTACAGTTTGTAAATATGCGGCCAGGGCAAAGTTCAATCCCCGTCTAAATTTAGTGCCCGGTCGTTCACCACCGCAGATCAAATGTTATACTCATCTATCAAACATCGTCGTCGTGCTTTTAACTGCTAAGGACTACATTACAACATCCTCTAATTTAACTGCTATCTTTTGTACCTCTGTAGTCGGAGAGAGGTAAAAGCTGAAAAAAACTCCAGCTTGTTTGTATGCTGCAATAAAATTCCCAACGACCTAAATCCCTTGCTTTACAACGGTCCTACTTCTACGACTTCATCCTCGTAATCAGCATTTCATCCATAGGGTGATTGGTGGATCTTTCCACGGGCAGACAACAGTGATGAAACTTAATTTTACCAACTTGAAACTAAGAGAAAACATTTATCTACAAAGACGTTAATAGCAAAATATCAAATTTCAAAATCCAGGGGCTGGCCTTGGCCCCACCCTGCCCCCTTCCGATGCCCATACTTGAGAATAACCGCGGTTGCGCCCATTGCTGGAACTTAACGTTTCAAGAGCATTTGTCACCAGTGTTTGTGCCAGTTAGCTCATTGAGTAATATGTCAAAATGGAATACGAGATTGGCAGATCAAAACGGAACACTTACGTTCAGTGCAATCGCAACCTTCAGTAAACTTCATCCCTGACCTGTGATTACCTTTTCAACTCGATGCATTGTTTGTACCAAAATAAACATTAAATTTTAGCAATGGTTGAATGAATGACGTCGCTTGTGGCAACACACCACGAAAATAGCAAGTTCGCATTGGATCGTTTTATAAATGAGCTTTTTTTTCAAAATAACGGATCAAGCAGAGCTCATACTAGCATTTTACACATTTTAATGCAGCACAACTCAGTGCCACCAAGTGGTATCATCCGCATTATTTCGAAGAAAAATAAGAGTTTGCAGCGTCGTTTATCATTCAGTGAATCGGCTGCATTTATGCATCTCGGTGGAGAACAGTTGATCAATATGAGCGAAACTGGATGGATGGGCGTCCGCAGGGGGCAAAACGGGCATTTGCTCCCCTGGAAATTGGTACCAAGAACCAAACATTTCTAGAAAACCTGAGGTTAGCAGCAAGTTCCGATTAATTCATTTAACTGTTGCAATGACAGTTTATTTGCCGGTATAAGATTGACACTGCACAAGAGCCAGGTTCACTGTTCTGGTGTCGTGCAATGGTGAGATTGCACTTCGCACATTCCCGCTCCTTTGCCTGGAGACGCAGGTTGCCAAGCTTGCTAGCGGTTCTACTGTTGGTCTTTATTGCGTAACAATAAAACGGCAATGAATCTTCAAACATTCACTTCAAGTTACGGCAGCAGGCGTTTTTTCGCATGTGACCAGAGCTCCCATGTGTTTTTTTCCATTCAGTTCTGCTTTTTTATTCGAACTGGGTGTCTAGTTTTAATTATGAAAAATCAGGTTAAATCTGTTTTTTTTTTTGAAGCGATAAATTCATAGGCAACTTCAATGTGTTCAATAATACAAAGATGACTTATTACAGTGTTTGCATGGGCACATCAAGCAGGGCCGTCGCCAGCGGGGGGGCCAGTGGTGCCCGGCCCCCCCATTTGAAATCGGTGCCCCCCATTTCACGTTTGACCCACCGGTTGCTGCATACATTCAATGCTGTATTTTAAAAATGTGGCCCCCACTTCTGGTTTCTGGTCCCTCCTTCTGGTTTTTGGCCCCCCCTGCTGCTAAATCCTGGCGACGGGCTTGACATCAGGTGAGAAAGTACGCATATCGGGTGAAGCAGAACGTGTTCAATCGGTTTCATATCCTCACATAAGAACATTGTCGGGGTTAATATATAATGTTATTGCCTCTAACACCAATTGAAGAAACTGGTGAAACAAAGGTTAGGACTGCCTGCTTAAATTTCGATGTTTCCCTATGCTAGTGGTTCCCAAACTTGTTCAAGCCGTTACCCAAATCAGGGTAGCGACTATGTTTTATCACCCTCAATATTTCGCAGTGATTGCTCAAAATACACAACATTATGGTTTTGGTTCCGCGTTACCTATATTACCCACAAGGGGTAATTTACCCCAGTTTGGGAACCACTGCCCTATGCATACAAATTAAAACACAAATTTCAATTGGAGGAAGAAGGCATTGGGATTATATTTTTGTGGGGTTTTAGATCTCACTGCAGCTCAAGATTGCACAAAATTTCCTAGTTTAATAACAAATGTACTCCTACAATTAGTGAGAGATATCATCAACGGAGATTGTTACCAGCGTTATGAGCAACAAAAAGGTCGTCCAGATGTTAATATTTGCACTGCAGAAGAAAATTTGGAAGAGGAACATAATTAAATCAGTATTCGATTATTATCATTTCAATTCAAATAAGCAAACTGATATATTCTTGTTCGTAACACAAGCTTTCAGGGTTTTTATTGTACGAATATGTTTTTTTTTTGGTGTGTAATCTGGGTTTATTTGAAATCACTGAATGGGAGTCTTGCATGTGAAGGTTGAACACAGACATCTTGGCAGGTAATGCAGCGAGACAGTGACATTGCAGATAGCGATGAGCCACGTATAGTTTTATATTGTGAAAAAAAGCATGAGTAAATCTGTAGCAGTGCTTCCACAAGTTTGAAAAATCCATTGTTTGTATGAGACTGTAATGAACGTGCTCGAGTGAATAGCTTAATCAAACGACTCATAATGCAGGCTTCTTTTCACATAGTATAAAAAGTGCCTTTTTAGAATACGTCTATGCAGACTTGTGGGAATACGTCTTTATCGTTAAGGTTTTTAGTTCTGACTTGTCTGTGAACATTAAGTGCAAGGCTATATCTACTGTGGCCAGTTTTCGTAATTCATCTGCTCAGATTTTTTTAGCCTGTGTGGTGTTCTAACTTAAGTTGTCCGATAGTCTTGTGTGGCGTGGTGATTCGCCACATACGATGTTGAATCCGAAGCAGCAACGGTACAGTAAACCTAGTGGAGTGGGTGAACTCTATTGCTGTTATGTTATGGTGAGGGTCGTTGGTACCACTCTCTCTCTTTAGGTGGATCAGGGCGACGCAGTATGGTGACTGCAAGACTCGCAAACATATAGGTCTACTTCTCATTGCTTAAAGCAGTTGTGCAAAAGTGTCTAACTCTCTTGTTTTTTCACGGCTCATGTTGCTCCGGCCGTTGATTATTTTGATGACTTATTTGTAGGAAGTGCTCGAACGGATATTAGGCAGTTTACGAAAAGAAAAAGCATTTCTAATAGCCGAAGTGCAGAAAACATTTTAGACAAAATATTGAGAATTGACGTTCTACCAGCACAGACTAATGGGTTAGAAAGGGTAAAGCGTTTTGTGAATGCCCATTTGCATTGCATCGTCAGCAACCTAAAAAAATAAGCAAATTTCGACGTTGCTCCACTCTGGAAAAATTTCTGCGGACGCCCATGACTGGATGCTTTCATCACGGATGTGTTGTGCTTGGAGCTCGAAAAAACTCTGAGATTTCGTTCATTTATCGGACATGCTCACTTAGGAATTCTATGATACTAACTACACGAAATCATTTGCTGCATGTGCAGAATGCTACTGGCATTTAGGATTTTATTGTTAGATGCTGCAATAACCGTTCAACCAACGCAACACCGTCGAGTTGCTAAAACCGAAGGCATCCCGGTTACATCACAAATTTAAATCACCCATATAATCGATCATGGACGCAATTTTGTTGTAAAATGTGGAGGGGACAGCTTGGTGTGAAACAAATAGTCATCCGGGGGGATGCAGAAGTGAAATTTTATGAAGACAGATTCCCGATCTTGTTTCTTAGAGGTGTTTTGACAGTAATACTACTCACGCTTTGTTTTATCCTTACAGATGATTTACAAATTAATATATTTAAATTTGTTACTGGACACGCTCAGCGAGGTAACTGACGGAGGGCAGAGGGGCGAACTGCCCCCACCCCTGGCAAGCTAAATGAAAAAATCGGACCCCCACTTAGCTTGCATTTCGGTTATACAGTAATATTCTTTTGGTTTTCAGTAGGTTTATTTTGCATCTTTCGGAGTATTTTCCGGTGACTTAGGGTTTTACCATAGCCACCCACCCACGTCCAGATTAACCATCATTTGTCATTATTTTTTGAGTGTTAGCTAGTGGGCCCCTATCAGCTTAGTTTCCCCTTTTGCTCAAATCTCGAGTTACGCCATTGGACACGGCACTACAGTTCAACAACATTATCAGCATTTGAAACATTGACAAACGTACACCGTGAGCACACGTAACGGCATCTGCTGTTACAAATAAAAGTCACGAACTTGGCAATAAGTAATGTCAACATTCAAGATTAGTCAACAATTTAATACTGATAGGCTATTAATAATCAAAAAACTAGCTTGCTTGCCAAGGGTGGCAGAACCGGGGGGCCTCATGGACCTAGTAAGCCTCCCGATTTTTTCTGCAGGGGACCGACCTCCCCTTTTTTTTTAAAATCTAATTTTGCTCAGATAGGTTTAAGCAACACAATTAGTATTGGGTTTATTGTTAAAGCAAATCGTTTAATGAAAAACAATTCCACTGTTTTTTTACGTGCATTTGTGACCCAATCCACTTTGAAAACGTTCCTCCACAACTGTTGTTTTCACACGAATAAAAAATAATTCTGCTAAACTTCACAAACAGTACAACTGCCCATCCTGAAACTAAGTCTCAATAGTTCTGCTTTTGGTCTTCGGCAAAAACGTCGCCGAGATTTGCCTGAAAATGTAGCTTGCTAACATTATAAACTTGCATCTTCAAATTTCTAAGGTGAAACAAAGGCTGGCTGTTTCTGAATACGTGACAAGCAACGTTACAGGAAAGCCCGCTACATTTCTGCACGAAACAAATCACGGCTGTACTGTGGTCTCTCACACGTACAACAATTAAACTCTCGTTGTCTCAAGACAATGACCTTTCTTACAGTATACCACACATTACACAGGCTAAAATATGACCTTTCTTACAGTATACCACACATTACACAGGCTAAAATATCGGACAGAAGCAGTTATAAATCTTTCGCGGTCTCCAGAAACGTGCAACATGCTAAAAATCATTTTATCGAAGCTAAAATTTATAAAAAAAATCAGAATGAGTGACATTACTACAAACTCTTGTTTCAACATCAACTTGCCTATATGTACCACCTAACATGAAAAGCTCTCCACACAAAATGTGACAAACGTCACTTTTATTTCTGAAACCTCTCCAAATACAAAACCTAAAGATAAAAATTAGGGGGGACATTTTATATTATATCCCCACCGTGTGAAAAGTGGGGGACACCCATGTAATCGATAAAAATTGAATACCCACATTAGGTGCCAGTAAAATATTGCAATGACCTACAACAGCACATACGGTCAGTCTCCTGATCAAATCAAAATTTAGTTGTTCTGAAACTGCGTTTTGTTTTGATCTTCCCTCAATGTATAAAACGAGGAAGACCAATGAGGCCACACGTTCAGGAACGTACGTACGACGTGTGTAAAAGGTCAGCAATCTCGAAACTGAACGTCAAGTTTTCGTTACATGTTTCTTCCCTTTTTTATGAGGAACTTGATCGATTTAAAATTATTGAAACATTCTTACGAAAGGCACTACCTTACGGAAATTTGTTTCTCTGCTCCGTCGCATGTTTTGCAAGAACTTTGGCCCGCAATCTTTACGCAGTTGTTAAAAGGCAATCAAGTAAATGGGAATTGTTGAGTACAACCATTTTTTGTTTTCCAAAAATACAGAGTGCAGAGCGAAAACAGTTAAATTTAAACTAAACGGTTGCAATTTATTGAGGTGTTTTTCAGCTGTTTTGCAAAACGATAAAAGAGATATTTAACGTTTTCTTTGCCTCTTTCCTTTCTTCACGAACAGTTTCGACCGTCGGCCTAAAACAGCTGTTTCCTCTGAATCGCTCAGCTCCGTTGGGGCTTTTCGTTTTTCCTTCTTCTTTTGTTCGCTTTCCTTCATTTCGTTCCTGGCAAATCTTTGTGCTTCTGACACACGTTCCTGCAAAACTTTAACCTGAAAAGAAACGTGCAACTGACATCTCGATTCACATAAAAGTTTTCGTTGCATATACTGTATATTCAGAACAGAAAACACTGTAACAAGGCACTACCAGTGTAATATCTAGTTCTGCATGCAAAACGTATCCAGAAAAGTTCATCATTGAGGCTTGTGCATGATATTCTTAAACAAACTACAAAATTTCTTGAAGTTCGGAAAAAACAGCTTGATGAACGTCGTCGTGAAAAGAAGCTTGTCAGCACACAGATCGAAACAATTGCAACACATTCGTGGGCAGAAAATTCTTTCATGAAAATACTCACTATTGAAACAGCTGAAACTAGTACTGGTGGACCATTTTTGCTTAATTCAGGAGAGAAACACGTATCATTATCTAACACAAATGTTAGAAACGTGTTGGTTACAGCATTATCAGTAGCGGTGATTAAACCAAGTCTATTGATCCACATCATGTTAACAAATTTAGACGAAAGTTATCCACATGTGCAATTGCTGAAAACTGATTCAATACTTTTAAAGTCAATAAAAAAGGTGTTAAAACCTATAAAAATCTTCTGAAAGACTGTTTTTTTCAACAAACAATACTGTTAGGTGCCATAGTGGATTTATCATAACAAATACAATAAAACTTGCCATACATCTAAGATGATAGTTTCCATCATAATCAAACTGTTTTTGCCACATTCACTATGGTCTTTCCAACAATTTTGTTAGTGTCATATAATATCCAAGTTTTCATTTAAGCTTTTTCTATAAAATTTAGACGGGAACTCCAGAGATAAACAATTTTTGATGTGCACTGCCATCACATGGGTGGTTTCACAGTACACAAGGTATGTCACATTGTTTTCAAAAAATGAAACAAATGTGCATTGCAACTATCTTACTTCATCATGCTGCACATCATAGGCAGGAAGCTTTTTGCCAATTAACTCCTCAATTCGTTGATATAGCTCCACATCATACTGTGTTACAAAGGTGACCGACTTTCCACATCGACCTGCCCGAGCTGTTCGACCAACACGGTGAATGTAATCCTTAGATCGTGTAGGAACATCAAAATTGATTACTACATCAACCTGAGGTATGTCTAATCCCCTACTAGCAACATCTGTAGCAACCAAAATTGATCTTGCAGCACTTTTAAACTTGTTCAAGGCACCAAGTCGCTTGGGTTGTGACATTTGGCCATGCAATGGCACAGCAGAAATGCCAAGATTTCTTAACATTAGAGCAATCCGCTGCGTATTTGCACAAGTGCTGCAAAACACAATAACAGCACTTCCAGCCAGGTCATTTAGCACAGCAGTCAGATAACAATCTTTGTCCTTTGCTGGAATAAATAGGTAATACTGCATCAATTTGTCAACAGTGTGATATTTGCTATTCACAGCACACTTCACAGGTTTGGATAAGGCAGCACGTTGCAATTTCTTTACTTTCCCTGTCATTGTTGCTGAAAACAGAAAGGTGTTTCTTTCTCGTGGTATGACTTTCAAAATTTTATCAAGCTCTGCTTCAAAGTCCATGTTTAAAATGCGATCAGCTTCATCCAACACAAGGTATTTTATGGAACGCAGGGAAAAGCCTTTGGTTTTTTCCAAATGATCAACCAATCTGCCAGGTGTTGCAACAATAACATGAGGTTTTTTTGCTAAAATAATGGCTTGCCCAACCATATCAACCCCACCAACAATTACAGATGTTTTGATACCAATAGACGCACCTAAAGCTTTGAACTGTTCATCAATCTGAAAAGCCAATTCTCGTGTGGGAGTTAAAACCAAAGCAAAAAGTCTTTGTGGTTTTTCTAGTAAAGCCTGCAATACAGGCAAACAAAATGCACCTGTCTTTCCCGATCCTGTTTCAGCCAAGCCTATTATATCATTGCCTTCCAAAGCAACAGGAATTGCTTCTTGTTGGATTTTAGAAGGAGTTTTCCAACCCAAGTCCTTGCAAGTTTGACAAAGAACATCTACTATGCCAAGAGATTCAAATGTCACATTTTCCTCATTTTTTAGTAAATCACATATATCAGTTTGGGGAACAGCATTTAAGGAATTCATGTTCTCAATGCCACTTTCCATATTAGAAGTTCACCATTTAATGCTGCGTAACCTGCTGTGACACAAATGAACAAACTTATTTAGTCTAAGCACATTCATAGCACTTTCACAATACAGGCAACTAAGCAAAAAGTTTGCAAAAAAATCAGAAAATTAACCCCATTCAAAGAAAAAACACTTTAAATAATCACACATATGAAGTTGCAAGATTAATTGAACTGGAGCCAGATTGTGTGTTTTCTGCATGTGAGACATAGTACCTCTACACTACTGTGCCTGCAATGGCTAAGCACAGTTTGCACATAGTGTATTGATTAGTTTATATTAAGCACAACAATTACAGCAGGAATTAACAAACTTACAAGCACCCCATGGTTATATAGACATAAACATAATAGGAGGTAGAAGCATGACCATATTCAAAGATGAACGAGGAATATCATGAAGTGAGATGAATGCATATCAATTGTAAGAAATGTAAGTTGCAATACGAGTTAAGTATCAGAAAACCATTGCACAGCAAACATGACAGTGCAATGACGTAACACTACTTTTAGACAGTGCCGGTAGAAACATCTGTCACAGGTCACTGTTTCCATTGTCTTTTATGACACCCATTTCATTACAGTACTGCTTTTTTGTTTTTACAAGGGTGCTCTTTTCTTTGCTGTTTTTGCAACACACTTACTGTCAAAATAGTAGTTCAAGCAGCAGAAACGTCCTGAAGGGTTTTGCACACTAACTTCAATCACATAAGAAAACATTTGCAATTCCCTGACATTTGGGTGACTTTGGGCTCCAATTTAAATTACGTTAAATATTCTCACATAATTATCATTTTTAACCAATTATGACAAATGATGAGCAAGCAATGAGCATTTGTTAAACAAGAGATTACCACATTGAACACAACTAAAAAGGGACTAATAGCTTGCAATTATATGCAAGTTATTCATTTCAGGTAATGACTAGAAGCATGCAGAGGTCTGGCGATGCCAGAGGCAACTACTTGATTATATACCCCTTACTAAATTATTGTCTTGTATTGAGGAATGTGAGAAATGCAGGCATTTGAAAGATGTAACTAGTGTTGACAACAAACAAGTTTCAAAAATTTAAATAAAAAATATTTGAAACATTTTTCTCTTTTCAATGTGTTAGTCTTTAATGATTTGTTTTATTCTGTGGGTCTGAGGCATATGTTTATAGGCAAAATTCTTCTAGTAATGGGTATGCATTCACAAACTAGATCTGGCATTTATGCACAGATAGGCCCACCAAGAAAAAATAGCACTTGTGAGGCATGGTAAGAGATAGAGTTGTCTATTTTTTATACATAGTAAGTAGTGGAGCTCGACCGATGTATCGGCACGCCGATATATATTTGATGATGTTGCCGATGTATTGTATCGGCAAAATTCCACCAATACATATCAGCAATATTTGCTCATAATAGTGTTGCACTGTTGCTCTGCAGAGAGTGTTCAGAAACCCAAATTTGCTACTTCGTCTCTGACCCTGATTGATTAACACAAATGCTCTGTCCTGTTCCTAGCACACAGATCCTTCACACATAATAATCAGACCGCTGTCCACAGTCCTAACAAAACGCTCTATGATGTAACATTCGCTCATAGGTTTTCGTGCGGTAAACACAGGATTGTCTGCAAACAAACTAGGTTACGTGCTTTTGTGTTGGTTGGCTGTTTTACCAAGGTCTCTCTAGGCTAGACAGTCTTGCATTCAGCATGCATCAAAAAAGTGCCTACATCACAGCAAGCAGGAACCAGGTTTGTGCAGAATTCGATGTTGTATGGTTCTTCATCGCAGTGAAGTGACGGTGTTAAAAGCATCGCGCATTTTTTTACTTATGAAATCTGAGCGTAGGCGCAGAAGTCTACACAAGTAAGCCCACTCATACGCCACACATGTTTGCTATTTGTGCATTTTTTTATATAGAGTTAGACTACTGTGAGTCCTAGAAATTGCTATGGACTGCAGTAGGCACAATGGATTAAACCATCCTTTTAGTCAAACACAGCTGGTTGAAATGGTCATGTGACAAGTACAATGCATAAAGAAACAAGGGTTTAGGTTAAGCCTACAGTTCACACAATGCAAGGAAGAAGCTGCTAACAACTTGCCAGCACTGAAAGCATAACATTACTTGTCTATCAGACTGACTTATTTACAGATGTCATAGTCAACTGAGACAGTCAAGCTGTCCAAACTTGTCATGTGACCAGTTCAGCCAATCATGTTCAACTGGTGGCCAAATAGCTCCAGAAGAGTATATTTTGCCTCACAAGGCAAAACAGGAGTGTATATCTTGCTTCATAAAATAATTGTAACTTGTGAAACTTTTTTCTTTGTTTATGTGGCTTGAAGAAAAATATGCACTGTAATGTCTTTCAGCTGTAGTTTAAAAATGTTTGACTGAAGGAAAAAGAGCTCCAGGAGTGGTTATTTTACCCCATGAGGCAAAATAGATACTGCTTGAGTAATACAAAAATATCAGTATCAGATATCGGCAATGAAAATAGAAAAACATCGGTATCAGCCCAAAAAAACCTTATCGGTCGAGCTCTGGTAAGTAGCCTATCTGAAATTGTACAACCATGCAATTTGATGAATTGCTGACCTTTACGTTTTTATAAACTATAAACCAGTGGTTCCCAAACTGTGGTACACGAAGGCCTTCAAGGTGGTACGCAAGACTCTTCTGTTCTTCTACACAAAAAGAAGACATTTTGTTTTTCTTTATCGCGTTTTGTTAATAAATTCCTGCATTTTTGTGTACTTCCCTTATTAGTTTCAAATAATGGCCATTATAATTTCTCACAGCCATTTTATTCATGCCGCATGTGTGTCAAGTCTGGTTTGCCAAACTTTGATCGAATGATATTGGGTAGAAAAGTTTTCTTAGAACAAGATGTTTTCAAGGTGGTACGCCCTGAAAATTTAGGGCCCACAAATGGTACGCGATCAGAAAATGTTTGGGAACCGCTGCTATAAACAAATTGCTGAGGACATGGTTTAGTAAAAACAGGTGATGAAGTCACTCTTTTTTTTCAACAAGAACAGTGGTTTTCAACCTGGAGTGGAGAAATCGCGAGTAGATATTTTATGCACATTGCACACAGCTGTATTTCATTTGTTTATTTGAGTTTCAGATGGGGGTCATTGGGTCATAGTGGGTTCCTGTAATGGGTCACAGTACAAAAAAGGTTGAAAACCACTGAATCAGAACATATGAACAGTGCTGGGAGTTTGCGACAGGTAGTCCACAAAACTGCAAGTCCGCAACTGCGGAGCAAACTTTTTCATTGTGGATTTTCGACACGCCAATTTAGTGTTTGCGACTTGCACTTTGCGTGCGCATAGTCTGCAACCGCAAACGACAAAATGTACAGGGAACCATTTTAGAAAGTATCCCTTTGAATTAGTCTCAACACAGTAGCTCTCTGCTGTTTTCCATGCACGTGCAAGTAATCTGCCTTTTTGAGTATTTGCTTCTGCAGTCTGCATGCTTACTGAGCGGATGGAGTTTACCTACAGAATAGTCATGCATGTTGTCTTGTCTTACCATGTTCCCACTCGACGTACTATTGAGTGTGAATATTGTATGACTTGTGTAAAGTCAGGCTACGTTTAATTGCTGGTTAGGGTCAAGACCGGTACTATTTTACTATCAAGTAAAATATATAATTAGATTAAATTAGTGATGGACTGGCATGGTTTCTGTTTAGAGGTCCCACATATGTTTACAGGGTTTTGGGTTAAGGTTAGTCTTATTTAGCTAGAGTGGAGGTAGAATGAGGATGAGAGTTAATGTAACGATAACCATAGATGTGTTGGGGGTGAAGCTGAAGGTTCTGGGTTAGAAGTATTACCGTAAAAAATGCATGATCTAAAGTAAAAATTTACCATTTTGCTATTATTAATGCATCTGCTGCTTATTGTATCTAAAATTGACTGTACCTGAGTTGAATGCAATAATTGACCTCTGTTGTAGTTTGTAGGTCCATAGTAATTTGATTAATATCACTACTGCTGTTTAATAATTATGGATATAGCATCTGAAAGTAGGCCCAGTGATAACGAAGATTACCATCCATAGCCCCATCTGAAAATTTTCTTTGGGCCTGTCGTAAAAAAAGAAGCAAAGGAGAATAGTAAAACGGGGCGATCAGGTGTGGTGAAAGGAACCATTCTTTGCAAAATGTGCAATCGTACATTTTCTTTTACCACTGAAAGCCTCTATTCTTTAAAGTGACACTATAAGAAGGTATGGTACTGTGAACAGAAATGCACTGATGAGATTGGATCGGTCGACAGTTGCGTTTTAAATGTGTCTTTTGCTACATGTAAGTGGCCTGTGTTTGGATACTCTATCAATTATACGTCATACCACCAAGCTTGCATTAAACTTATTGACTGTTGCAGAAACACTTAAACAAGTATGAAGATTTTGTAGCTGCTGCTGCGGGTAGATCCAAGAGAGGCAGAGTGAAAGAAGCTGCAAAATCAAAAGAAAGCCCTCCAGCAAAAGTGCCAAGGAAAACTAGTATTACGTCTGCCTTCTCAAACTTCAAGAAAAAAGCAGAGAAGCTTTTTCAAGAGTAAGTCATTTTAAAATTTGGTTCGACAAGCTTTTTTACATTTAAGCAAATATTTAATATAATTTAATTGAAGAATCTAAACAGGCTTTTTGCAAAAACTATAAATTAAGCTAGAATGCACACTGATTGTTTCTGTTTATTAAAATAATCGATTTTCATTTGTTAAAATAAATGTGTTCAGTCTATTGATTGCTGTGTTTATAGCTTTATTGTTGAGGATATGATGCCTGCATCCCTGACGGATTCACCAAGATTCCGTTCTTGGTATGAATATATAAAAAGTGCCTCTGCTCCTTATCTCACATGTCAAAGAACCTTAATGTCCATTCTAGTGGAGCGCTTTCGTGCATCTCGCTCTGCCCTCACCCATTTGTTTTCTGAAATCAACTTTGTTGCCACTACTGCTGATTGCTGGTCTGCTCATAATCGATCGTTTTTTAGCATGACTGCACACTGGATTGACCCTTGTGATCTGTCAAGAAAAGATGCTATGCTCTGTTGCCGAGAAGCAGATGTAAGCCATACCCATGATATTCTTGGTGCAGTTGTTGATGATGTTCAGCAGGAATTTGACATCATACACAAGGTGAACATAAAATTTTAAAATTAGTCACAAACTAGTGTGAAATGCAAATATTTATCTTGTAGCCTAACACAGATAGTAGGCATACTTGTTGCATTGTTTGCAAGTTCTAGTAAAAGCATGGCGAAAGATGAAAAATGATAATGACAAAACTTCAACCAGAATTAAAGCTTTTTTCTTCATGAACAGATGCTGTATATATACTTAAATAACATCTCACATAAAAGAGAATGAGAAACTAAAGTGGAGGTTTGCTTGCAGGTGGTTAGCACGACTACCGACAATGGTGCCAATTTCATCAAAGCCTTTCGGGTTTATGGTCCAGCTGAAAATGAAGCATTTACTATTGACTTAAGGAATACCTGTCAAGAAGATGATGAGGCTGATTTTGATGAGCCTGTGGCTATTCAGTATCAAAACATAGCAGAAAATATCAATGAATGCCAGTTACCTAATCATCACAGATGTGCCTCTCATACTTTAAACTTACTTGCTACACGTGACATTGAGAAGGTACCTCGCTGGAGCACAGGCTACCAGCCGTGTTTTAGAAATGTAAATTGCTACAACTGCATTGTAGCTTTTCCTTCAATGAAAACATTGGCTATAACTTTCTTAATAAAACTATTTTAACACCTTGTACAGACAATGTCAAAGGCTCAAGCCCTATGGAACAGACAAAATCGTGAAGTGGTCTGTGCATCCTCCATCAAAAATCAACTTGGACATAAATTGGTGACACCCTGCGCTACTCGATGGAACAGTATTTATGATTCGGTTTCTGTTTTGCACTCTATGCTGTTGGCAAAACAGAGGGAGGTTAACAGTATTTGCATAAAAGGTACTGTTTTTAAAAATGAATCATAAGATATAGTTGTGAACTGACTTAAAATAATTTATAGACTGTAATATTGGTTAACTATAAAAGTAAATTGCAAGTCCATATATGCCGAATATTATTATAATGGTAATAAAGTATTATTTACTTTCAGAGGATATCGTGCCTTTTACCACGACGGATATTGAGGTTATGGCAGAATTCTTAAAAATTTTAAAACCTGTGTCTTGCGCGTTAGACAAACTTCAGTCGGAGAAAAAAGCTTACATGGGTGTACTTCTCCCAACTTTGGACATTTTACGGTAGGAGTTGTATTTGTTACTGTATCTCGCAAAGCTGTGTTGTTTTTTTAACTTAAATTTTTTAACTTAAAATAATTAATTTTTTTTAGAACAAGCCTGGAAAAGATGAGAGGTGCACAACTAAAACATGGACAAAGTTTGTTGGAGCACCTCATCACTGGCTTCAATAGAAGATTTTCTCATTTGCTCGACAACATTGACCTCCTGAAGGCTGTTGCCATCCATCAGAGATTCAGACTATACGTGGTGTCCCAAATAAATAAAGAGTTAGTGTCAAAGGTGAAAACTGAGCTGCTTGCTGAAACTCTCAACAACATATCGTCACTTTCAGTACCACTGCTGGCTGACCAAAATGATGGATCAAATGATGCTGATACTGAAGATGATGGCTTTCTCCATTATAAGGTATCATCGCAAGTGTGACACTTACCAAGAAGTTATTCTAAATAGTCCATAAGTAAATTGGCCTACTCCGTGGTACATCTAAAGGCTTTGCGAATGTAATCTCTACTCCGCTATTGTCAATGTTTTTTTTAATATACTCTCTTATTCTTTCAGTTTATAGATGTCTGGCTCCGGCACTCCTGAAAGCAATGAGGCCCTGGTATCATGCCACATGGAGCAAGAATGGGATACATGGGGCCGAAAGTAGTGCCTCAACTCCCCACTAGACGAGGAATTATTTCCATCAACACATCGCAAAGTGTGGATAAAACTTTTCATAAAGTATGATAGGCCAATACCGAGTTTGGCTGCAGTGGAGAGGCTGTTCTCCACTGCTTCAGATATATTAAGAAAAAAGCGCTCCAGCTTAAAGTCTGAGAATTTCGAACTATTTCTATTCCTAAAAAAAAACAATGCCGTTCTCAATATGTAGCCTAACAGCAGATTTAAGTATGCTTGTTACTATGAACTGGCTACGTTTGCAATAAATTTCTGTTTAAAGGTGCTGTGTACTGCCTGTGATAAAAGGAAAGGATGTCGAGAACATATAACGTGTTAAGATTTATGGGAAAACTTGCTTTTAATCGACTGCTAAACATCCAAAAGTGTTTACTTGAAATTGCGGATTTGTGGATACGGACTATTACGGAGCAAACGCTTTACACTTATGGATGCGGAACAAACGAATTCATTTTTTGTTGCGGATTTGCGCTTTGCGGAGCAAAACAAATATTCGCGACTCCCAGCACTGCATATGAACATTTTGTTTGCCCACATACAAAAATTAATTTATCTTTCCCAAATGAGCTCCCTTTAAAAAAATATTTGCACTGCCTCATTTTTTACATCAACCAGAAAGGAATTCTCTTTCAGTGCTGATTAAAGCCAATATCTTTTTTACAATCCAAACTGAAGAATCTATCTCCAAATTGTCACACATGACATAGCTTTGTCACAAAATTTACACTGCCTCTAAAAATGAAACCAAGTTGATTTAACACAGGGTCCCCACACATTTTAAAAAATCATTTTCCATACTTTTTCAATACCTTTTCAACACTTAATTGAAAAAGTTCAATACCATTACTTATCTTCATTTTTCAAATTTTTAATCATGAAACAAAATTTTACACATTCAAGGCCTTGAAAACCAATTTAGAAATTCAATGCTTTCAATACTGCGTGGGAACCCTGAAAACACCATTGCAACATGAAGCATTATTTACTCATAAATACAACTTTTAACAATCAAGTTTAAGAGGTCTCAGTTTTTGTTCACTGTACTGTCTGCATTGTTCTGATCAGGGCTATGGATTCAGAGCCCTGAGTTTTTATGCAAGCTTTCTTTGGACCAGTGGCATTGTATCCAATGAAATCATATAACGATTATTATATGAAGATAATCTCTCACTTGATAATACGATCTCTAAAGCTCGGTCCCAGAATCTGCACACAGGAATGCTGAACTGTTTAGCACTGGCTCCCCTCAAGGTTCTTTGTTCCATCAATATGCAGGTGTCTCCTCATCTCCGGAGAACAACAATTGTAAGCCAGATAGTTTTCATCCAGCATTCCTGCTACTATGCGCAGATGGTAGGCATTTGTCATGACCTACATTAGAACAAAGCTCAGGTTCGCACTAAGGAGTACCCTTGCTCCAATACGAGGCTTTCAAGGCAAACGGAATGATATTCGCCTCTAGGATCTCACAGACGTTGACTTCAGTTTAATTCCTAGCTGTCCAAAATGTTATAAAGCTGAATTATAGTGCCAATGTCATGATACCAATATTAGTTGTGCAATAGGTAGATATATATCATAAGTCATAACCGTACGAAAGAATATCTTTTCTATAACTAAATACTCAACTCTTCAATTAACTATATTTTATTTTTCGTGTACCAGATACTTACTGCATTACTCTTTACTACTAAAGCTTCATTTCTACATCTGCCTATTCAACATTGTTCAGTGATACTTGACAATGTGTGAAGCTTGTACACAACAGTGCGCGTGGCTCCTCAAGCGGCTGGTTTTTGCAGAAGTTGGAGATTTCACTTCTTGACACACAACTATGAACTGCTACAGAGCAACAATTGTCTGCTTGGATGGGAAAGGGTTATGGAAACCCGGGCAGAGTTTCATTTTAGCTGGGTTTACACTTTCTCTGCCATGCTCAGCTCCT
>Ga0210059_1005354_pt1 | contig 20658 bp, 14 predicted proteins | sample Ectturendosymbi2_FD_188042 | JGI IMG/M metagenome (GOLD analysis project Ga0210059, IMG submission 188042) | Ecteinascidia turbinata endosymbiont from Florida, USA - Sample 2 (SPAdes) (version 2) | ecosystem: Host-associated > Tunicates > Ascidians > Unclassified | place: Key West, Florida...
TCAAAATGTGCTCAGTGGCACATTCAAAATGTGCTAAGTGGCACATTCAAACTGTGCTAAGTGGCACATTCAAAATGTGCTACTTCACGAAGTAGCACAAAATGTGCTACTTCACGAAGTAGCACAAAATGTGCTCAGAATGAGTTCTACCCCGACTCCTGGCGGGGGTGCTCCACCACTTAAAACGTCTGGCATTGGTAATTTGTTATTCGTGGGATTATGCTGGACATCTTGCAACAGGTTATAAGTGGTTACCTTTCCAGATGATATAGCTCAATTTTGGGGGTGCAGTTCAACACCCCCCATGACCACACCAGGTGATACGGCAGACCACCAGTTCCTTGCACAGGAAGCCATGCTAGATGATGTGATACCAGTAGAAATTGGTTAGCTTTCCAGCTAACGTAGACTCTGGGCTTCTGCTCTACTACTGGACAATTGAGTATTTTGTAGGAAGGGCATGCTAAAAGAAGAAACGTGGTCTTACAATGCTTGGTTTGGTAAATGCTCATAAGTGTTTTAACATTGTGATATTCTCCGATTTGACTGTATTTATTCAAGTATGTATCAGCATATCATGCCTAAGGTTAAACAAGCAAATTCAACATTTTAGGTATACTGTATGAATATGCTTCTGAGTTTACCTGAAAAAAGTCACTTAAGGATGAACTATTTGGCAAATTCTGTGACTGCTTAGTAAGATATTACAAAAACCTGATGTTAGAATCACATCGCCGCAGTGCAAAACATCGAAGAAGTTCAGTTAATTCTAATTCCTATTAAAAATGGCTACTTTATTGCATGATGATGGCATTCTGCATTTTATGAGCTTATTAGCTCAGATATGATAAACAATAAATCTTTCTCATTATCTCACCACAAGCAAATAATTTTTTTATTTTGACAATGGCAATGCATTCATATAACAGACCGAAAAACTGAAACGAAAACAGAGATAATTATCTTTGTATAACTTTTTTAATACAAAATATGTACATGCATCTTTGATAATGTTGCAAAATCAATAAGAACAAAATAGCTGAGAAGCACCTACAACTTTAAAGCATCATATATTGAAAACCACTCAGACTTCAAGCTGAAATTTTAATGCTAAGTTCAGTCACACTGCAAAACATTTGTCACTCACAGTTGTTTACAACTTAACTTTGACTTTTAAGTTTTAGGATATTTCATATGGAAATACCCATCAAAACAAAATGTATTCGATCAATGCACCTACAGTACTTTATGACAGCTTTGACCAGTAGTTTTCAACTGTTCAGACTAAGCATTAGTTAATAACAGAAATAGTTTATAGCATTTCACACCAGTATCAGTTATAAGAAGCAGCAATGGTTTATATTCCTGTCTGATGACAGCATAGAAGTGTTGGTTATAGAACTAGAGAATTTCCTGTATGCTTCCTCAAAGGAATTATTGCTTCTGTTAAACAATCGTGAAGCAATGCATGGACACATGTGGCTATTACTATTAGTTGTTTGGTTGTCTATTTTACCGCCAATTGTTTGGCGGCAACAGATCGGCTAGAGCTATTGTGCCACCAGTCTGACGCAATTTGAATGAAAAGTGTCATGCAATCACTGTGCTGCTCATAGTGTAGTGGTTATGCTTCATGCCTAGTATGCCATTGGTTTTCAGTTCGAATCTCACCTTGGTGACTTTTTTTTTGCTTTTGTAAAAACTTCCATCAGGTGTTACCTTTAGGGTTTGGTTAGGCTAGGGGTTAAGGTTAGCAGTGTATTACGGTTAGGGCTTTGGTTTAGCATTAGGGGTTAGCGTTAGGGTTAGCATTAAGGGTTAGCGTTAGGGTTAGCATTAGTAGGGGTTAGCATTTAGGGGTTAGCATTAGGGTGAGGGATTTGCATTAGGGTAAGGGATTAGTAATAAGGGTTAGCATTAGGGTTAATGTTAGGGGTTAGCATTAAAAGGTTAGCATTAAGGGTTAGGGGTTTGCATTAGGGGTTAGCATTAGGGGTTAGTGTTAGGGGTTAGCATTAGGGGTTAGCGTTAGTGCTGAGGTTAAGCATTACGGGTTAGCGTTAGGGTTGTGGGATACTGTTACGGTTAGGGATTAATGTTTGGGTTAGGGTTTATGGTTAGGGTTTGGAGTTAGGGCTTAGCTTTAGGATTTATCTTTTGTTTTTACTTTGTTTCTGCCAAGCTTTGGACTAGCGGAACAACTCCAGCCAAGCCGTTGCCGTCAGCATTTTGGCGGAAAAATAGACACTGCCTAGTTGTTTTTTTAAAGGTAACTGCTGGATAACTGTTATTTCTATCTTCATGATATTACTTGCAGATGTAACATTTTACATTGTGTTTTTTAACATCTTCAGTGTAGCAATGGAACACCATGGCATGTCATGATTAACATGGTTGTTTGTTAGTTTTTTCTGCAAACTGAGATAGCAAAATGATACTATTTCTTCCTTTTTTTCCAACAACCTGATTCTTGTTTGATGCATGAATGCAGTCATAGCTGTTGTGCTGTTTCAGTGTTGGGAACTTTTCTGTGCTGACTGTGTTTATCACCTAACAATGCATCTTGTAATGTGCCATTTGCCTCAACATTTTTTATGTTTTTCAGTCACCCTTGTGATATACCTGGCTCAGTGCTGCCACAAGTTTCTCTGCAAAAATCACTAGATGCACAAAAAATTCACTAGATTTGAAAAAAATCACTGGTTGCCTGTAAAAGGCGGAGCTTGAATGCGGAGGTTTGATGACATAACTGGAGTGGAAAAACGTTGCGTTGCAAAGAGAGTAAACAGAAAAAAAGCGAAGGAAAAAATTTAATTTTTGCAAATAAATATGCGCTTCCCCCAAACATCTAATACATGGATGTTTGCGATGTTCAAAAATTTTATACATTCACAAATGTTGCAACCTATTTTTTGTTCCCGAACCGTTGTGAAACTCAGATAAGCAAAAATTATCAAACTTGAGAATAGACTTATTTTACCGTAGTGTAACATCACCATTTGCAATACAATTATTTTTACTACCATTTACTTCTTATTGCTCAGCGCAAAATATCGGTTTTAGCAACTCCAGTTACGTCATCAAACCTCCGCAACCAAGCTCCTCTGTTCACGGAGCTCCGCTTTTTACAGGGTACCAAAATCACTAGATTAAAATTTTTGCGTCAAAGTTCGTAGTTTTGCATGAAATGATTTGATTCTTTACTTTATCACCCAAAAACATATTCATCATTTGCAAGTTTCTTAATAGATGATGCTGAAACCTGGGAAATATAATACCAACAATCTTCAGTGTGATTTCAAGAGCTGAAAACTACACCACTCACGGAGTATTTTAGATCAACCAACCAGCTGTTACAGGCAAGTTTGCCTGTAACAACTCATCTTTACACAGAAAACAAACTCGCTGAAACGACCTCAAATCTGAGGCAGCCAGAACGAAGCTACAGTAAAAGGTTACAGCCAATCAAAACTGACTATTAGTCAGCTGACCTGATCGAAAACGGCTATCCTAGGACACTAACCTCAAGTCACCCCAGTGACAACGTCAGCAGAAGTCACAAGACCAGGAGCTAAAATCTGATAACATCGAACACGACCAAGGAAACGATGACAAAAGAGAAGGTGAAAACCCAAGCACCTGAAGGTTCTGGAAGCTTTTGAAAGCAGCCAATCACCAGAGGATTCAACAAACAGCGACCAATCACAACACCTGAAGTAAAGAGGTGTTGACCAACTCTGGAACAACCGCCAAGTATAAATACAGCCACATTTGGACCAAAAGTTCGTCTTTTTCAAGACTCAATCCGCCTTCAGGTCCGGTGGGCCAAAGTCAAGTCATTAACAGGATTAACGATCAGGAAAAACTGGCTTGTCCGAGTTAATCTCTGTCAGACCAGACTGTAAATTTGGCTTTGTTCGGGTTAATCCCTGACAGGTTAAAATACAGAAAAGTGGCTTGTGCGAACGAAGTTCTGCCAGACTATTCTATAAAAATCAGACTGCGAAAGTGAAGTTTTACCAGATTGTTTTGCACGAATCAGATTGTGAAAGTGAAGTTCTGTCAGTTTAAATCATGAATACTATACCATACTAGCGAAGGCAAGTTGTTTATCAGGCAAGTTGTTCAGGCTTGGAATGTGTTTATCATCAACTCTTACTGTTGTTAAGTTGCTGTATCAGCCTAAGTCCAGTCAATTGGTTTACTTTCTTCAGCCGTTGAAGATTTTACCTTCTTCCGCTTACCACCTCAGGAGGCTGTATAAAAGGTGAGCAATGCTCCCTTTTATGCCGCAGTAGTCACACTACACTTGGGTGAGAGTCATTTCAATCTTTTCAACACGCATGTACACCTTGATGTGCATCCGTTTCCTGCTCGGCATGTCGATCGCATCTCTTTGCGGTCTGCTTGGATCGAATCCAGCTTGGCAGTGGTCATTAAAAACTATCTTCATCCTTCTCAGGATCTCCCCTTTGACTGCACTAACTTTTAACTGAAAACAGCAACATTCAAAATTTTAATTAATGATAAACTTCTGCTTGGAGGATCCCTTCTTGCCGCCTAGAACGAAATCTGACTCGCTAGCAATGAAACATGAGCATGACAATATCAGACAGTATCGACAGATTTAATGCGTACTTAATTATCAAGTATGTTTAAAAATTGAGATGTAGAAAAATTGAGTTTTATTTACATAAGTTAATTGCTTGAATAGGGGAACCAATCTGAATAGATTGTCGATCTCCTTATCGTATTACTTAAAGAATAGTAATAAACTATAAAAGTATGTGAGCGTTGTGACATGTCGAGAAGTGCTTGAATATTACGAAACATCGTATTTTGGTGAGTACCAGTTTGTTTTATTTGAACATATGTCATTATGAATAAAAGCCTATAAGATTGGAAATCATATGTTTCTTTGGTGTGTGCACTTTCTAGTGTGAACCGTTGAGAAGTAATTAGTAATCGGGCAATTAGTAGAGTCTGTTAACCAGACATAGTTTCTGCGAAAACAGTCCCAGATTCAGTAATGAGAACCCATGTATTAATGTTATCTAATGGATCTAAAGCACATTACGATGCCACCCTATAGGGGTCGCATCTTGTGTAACATTTGGCACCTAACGTGTTTTGTTTTCAAAAAACAAATAAATCACATATATACATTTTTTGGTTCATACTTTATTTTATTTTTAATTTTTCTAACACACCATTTTTATATTTTTTCAAGAAGATGTAACGTCTTGTAACTCATTTGTGTTTAATATTTAAATATATTATTTATCAAATTTTAAGTACCTATGTCACATTTGGCATTTAACGTGGATTAAAAATTCTTTTCGTGTGAAATATTAACCACCCGACGTGATTCAACAAGTTTTTCTGTTCATCTTTTATTTTTTACAGATTTCATCTTCTCAAGAGGACCAACCACCTCACACATTTATATTCCTATGATTTAACTCAACATTGCTCTTCTCCTATTTTAAGTCTTACATACAATTTTTCCTTTATACCTTTCTAATATGATTCTAAACACTAAAAGTATACCGAGCCTATTTGAAATATAATCATTGATCATACGCTTTTCATCAGGTTACTTAGCCAAAAAAGATTGTCGCAATTGACGTTAGTTGCAGAATTCTATTTACATTGTTATAAGGTTTGCCCTGCTTTTTACAGTTGGTTACATGACCTTCACATACTGTATTTAATATAAGCTCTGCTATGTCTGATTTAAGAAAAACTATGGACTCTTTTAGCATAATTCCAGAAGCCTTAGATTTAACAACAGTCACACTTTCGTAAATTTCAACTTCCTAATTAAACAATCCCCCTTGCTGCCAAGCACGGTTCAAAAGCGAATGCAAGAGGACTATTCTGCTCCGTGACGTTAACAGCGCTGCACTTTCATCACACGGGGTGTGCAGCAAACATGTTTCTAGAACTGTCCGTAGAAATGGTAAACACACGCCATCAGAAACGCTTGCAGTCCACAGAACGTGTCAGGAAATCAAGCCATTCAAAACGTGCTTCAGCATGCGTTTACGCTTTTCAAAAAATTTGCTTTCACCAACTAACTGCAGCACACTTGTGTGCAGTAATGATACTTGATCCTCACTCCTTGCAGAGCGACTTTATAATCTATACTTTAAGAATTGGTTTCAGTTGATTTATCCGAATTTATCCTGGCTGCAGTATTGTGTTCTGTTGCCTTGTTGTGTACAACTTCGAAACATTTTGCGTAAGTGGTTCCTGACTACAGTTTTAACTCTACCCACATGTCCTGCAAACCTCACAGAATTTTGTGTGGATTTTCTGTAATGATTCAGAAGCAATTCTTTCAAGTATTTCAGCTCTTTGCCCAGAGGTCAAACATTTCTGTCAGAAGAGCACTTGAAAGAATTCGCAAACCATATTCATTTAGTGAAAATGATTTACAAAATGAAATTAAATAACTTTGGCAAACAATTTGCTTCGTAAGGAGTCGAAGCTGCCTATATCCCTCAAGCAATTTTTCATTTGTAGCTACTGAAAAACTGCGTTTCATTATTGATGGTAACTATAACTCTTCCCGTCACCAGCGTTTCATGCAAGAGAAGTTTTTCAAAACTGAAATTAGTGAAAACATTTCTCAAAAATTCCATGACCAGTGAAAGATTGGGTAACATTGATTTACTTTCAATTGAAAGGTTTTAAGGTATGAGCTGAAAAACAGATTTAGATGGATTTGAAAATTGACATGATAATCGAAGGCTTAAGTTACGCTGAGGTGATGATGGTATAAAATTCTGACGTAGACTGTGTGAGGATCTGTGTGAGAATTATATTACTCATTGTCTAGTTGCCTAAATCTTTTTAGGTTTGGAGTTAGTGTGTGTTTCGCTTATGACAAGACAGTCACAAATCAACGTAGGGTTGAAAAGTCAGCTTTTAAGGATCAGCAAGAGGAAGAGTCAGTGTGAATACTAAAATGGATGACTTTGTTCGGAATAATCTGCAAAATAATTTGTAGGCTACGCCTGCTGTTACATCTTGCTATCAGGTACACTCCGATGCACACCTATCTGCGTCACTGCTATGCTATAATGAAGTGCAACTGGTACCGAAACCTTGCTGCTGTAACTGCATACTGCATTGAATAGTTCTCACCCTATCCATGCTGCAGATGGCATTACACTTGTAATAGTAGTTGCATAACATTGTTATGGTTACACCACAATCACAAAATGTCCGTAAGCTACCACAAAAACAGATTAGTCAGTAGCCACCAACCCATTGGCAGATGATTTATTTTTTATGTGCTTTGCAGTAAGAATATTTTAATGAAACTAGTTGGCTATCAACAGCCTACTTGTCTCTGTGTCAGAATGGCACTCGTTGTAGTAACATATTTCGCTTTCATGTGAATTTTATTCACTTTCGTGGAGCTGTTTTCGTTCATGTGGGATTGGCAAAATTGGCTTTAGAAATTGTGTTTCGTTCAATATGTGCAGTGCTGTGGAAGTTGCATGGTTAGCACAGAATATTCAACGCGTGTGTGATTGCATCTACAGTGGCCTTTTGGTGTCTCTAGTAAATAATAACGCTAGTTCATGGATGTTCATATTTAACGATATTCACAAGCCTGTGTTGGGTTTGATATGGTTAATCACAGAAACTTAATCTTCAAAACAACGAAAAATCACCCTGTAAGATAGACATTTATGTTGCCCCCCTACATTTTCTTTGGCCCCAAAGTGGCTCCTCACTTTTTAATTTTAGAATCGCTACTGTATCAATGTATTTAATGCAAGTATTGTTTGTGCGTTGCTGCCCATAGTCTTGCATTGTTTTGCGCAAAAGTTAGATATTTTTAATGCTTCACTTAAAAGCACTAGTGTTTCTGTATGTTTTCGAGGAATCAGTTGACTGCCATCTGCTTTTGTCTTTTTGCGATGATTCAAACTTGCACATATTTCTATTCAAGTATGTACTTTCCACAATGGGTGTAAGCAAGGAATCGATAAGCAAATTTATAATAGGAAATCGATTTCACGTAAAATTACGCATCCTCAGTCCTGAAAATTGCAAGCAAAGCTTACGGGTGAAAAGTTGAAAGGCTGAAGTAACAGCAGAGAGAAACAAACTCAAGACTACAATCAAAATTTAGTAACACAAGCTCATGCATCATAACATCTTAACAAACTGACTGACGTCAAGAATACTAGTGGCGACAAAAAAAACTGTGACTCATGAAATAAGTGTTTACTTGAAAATTGAAAAGACGTTTACTTAAATAAATAAATGACTGAAACATCTAACTAGTTGATGCTAATGGCTGAAAAATTTCTTAAACTAAAAACTAACTCTTGGTGTAATGACTAACAACGGTAGAGAAAAATAGTAAGCCATGTGTGGTCAGTAAGTCTCTGGCGTACGCATTTAAACCTGCCACGAGTTCGCTTTAAACGCTGCAGTGGGAGTAAGCAACATTTTTTTCAACATTCCAAACATGATTCTCCCCCATGTGAAATAATTATTACGATGCTTTGTGTTGTTTGACTCAATCCGATGTTGTCTTCCGCTTTGTGCGCTAGCTTTTCTCTCAACATAGCTTGCTTTGGACGATGATGAAGTGCCTTAGCTGTACATGTATTCCACAGGGGACACAGTGAACATAGAGTAGATGCAGGGGCAGATACAAGGGGGCAATTATGGCGATCGCCCCCCCTATGAAAGTAACTTTATTCACCATGATTTTGTACAATTAAGAAAACAACATTTGCAGTATAAAGCCATTTTGTTGTCCATTGTTTTGTCACAGCAGTGTTGTGAAGTATACTTAATCTCTCTTATAGTAGTGAAGCCGTTAGGAAACTTGACTACCAAATATTCACTGAAATTGCCTGTCCCTAACCTTACTTGTTGGATCCGCCCTGAGTAGACAAAACAGGGAGACAACAGTGGTAATCTTGTTAGCTAGTCATAAGTTTCAAATTTTGCAAAAGTTCAAGAGCAAGATATGATCTAATAAGGTAAAGGGCACATGAAATACAGAGATTATTAGTTATTTAGTGATTTACGTTGTCATGGATTCTGCATAGCTTGCATTGTTGCCCACCACTGTGCAATTGTACATGGCTCACTTCATCTGTATATTTCTCCATATTCACACATTGCTTACCTTCAGTCTTGTTTCTGCTGTGACTGATTTACATTGTGTTTCCTGTTTTTGTGTTGCATTTGACATTTTTTGGGTTTGTTTTATGTTTCTATTCTATGTATTGTGTTTCTTTATATATGTTTTTCTGTCTTGTGTTTGTTTGCTGTTCCCACTCGCACAACTCATATTTTTGCTACCCTGGTTATTTCTCATGAATAACTGTGCCACCTTGCTATGTCAATTATTCTGCTCACCTGATTTCTTGGTTGTATTATCACACATTGTCATCTTCATTCCCATGTAAATTTTGTCTGTAACCCTAACAGGAAAAGAAGTTATTGATTTTCTCTGTAACCCTAACACAGAAAAGAAGTTACTGATTTTTTCTGTAACCCTAACACAGAAAAGAAGTTATTGAATGAGTAAAGTAAATATGTCTGAAAATTGAATCAAACCATAAAAAATTGTCATGACAAACTTCCACTCAACACACACACTTGTATACGAGATGTGATAATAGTACATCTGGCAACAATCCAAGAACTATGGCCCTAGGAATTAGAAGTCAATGTCCATGAGATCTTGAATATTAGCATCATTCTGCTTGCTTTAAACTGTAGCAAGAGTGATCCTTAACAATGCAAATGTGCAAATGGTGGAGTTCTCATATTCCCAATATGTAGTTTCTTGAGGATTGGGCAGACCTAGCCATTATACTTTAGGGAGAAGAGCTAGCAGTTTTCTTTCAGCATCACTTAATGTATGTCTTTCAAGAGGAGGGATGAGTTTCTTGCTGATAATATCTTCTAGTTGTTGATATTACCTTTTCTTATAGTTATAGTACTTGATTTTTATAATAGGCTCCTGTATTTTTCTTTGGAAGTCATGTTGATATAATTCTTCTTTGCTTTCATTTTGTTGATTGCTAGCCAGAATGTGTAGCAAAAAGAGATTGTTTACAAATTGTACTGTATTGAATACTTCTGTTCCTGAAGAAAATTAAGTTCCATCTTGGAGCAACCGTTTTGCTATTATTTTGATGGTTGATCAGTATGAATTTATGCAAAAGCAATTTGATTTCTGGGAAAAGTAAGTTATGTTACTATTTTTTTTCTGATAATCTAAGCCTACAGCCCTACAGGTGTTGGTTTGGCAATCAGAAGATGATCTGTATTATTGTTCAACTTTTTGTAAGTTGTAACCAGATGATAGAAACCAGATTTTTACTCTGTCTGAGCCCAGTTGCAAACTGCTCTTTGATTTATATTTATTGTACGCGTGAAACCATATCAAAATAGAACCAATTAATTACAATTGGTTCTTTATTATGGCTATTGCCTGTAATGAAACTACTGCATTCTGATATGTTCAATTTCACTGTCAACTTCTGAGGCATAACCTAAAAATTTGAAAATTTAAAAACATTTTTGTTGGTTTTATATACTCATCAAAACAATGTTTGAATTGTTTGCTCATCGAATTTAACACTTTAGCACCCAGGTGGTTTCGGGGATTTTCAGAAAAAAAACGCCTAAACACACGTGGCTTTGCACGAGAATTTCTCCGGTTCGGTATACTCTACAGATCTGGTAAAAGTCTCAAAAGACGCGGCAAGTCTTCTAGTCTGCACTCAAAAAAAATTTTTTTGCTTGGGGGATGCGGTTTTTTTGTGAGTGACGTCATGAGTAGAGGACTTTTTGGCCACCTTGGCCCACTTTGTCTGGCCCTGGGCGCCAACCATTTGGTGGTAGTATTTCGCTAAAATTTTTACTGGAAACTAGGCTACAATCCGAGTCTTTTGATACTTTGGATGACCTGCTGGGGTTTCGGGTTCAAAAGTTGTGATGTAAGTTAGTAAAAATATTTGACTAATTAGATAATTTATTCATTTGTTTATTTTAGATCATAACTTTTGAACCAGAAACGCTAGAAAGTCGATCAAAGGCTCAAAAGACTTGGACTCGAGTCTACTTTCCAATGAAAACTTCAGCGAAACACTTTGGCCTAGGGGTTGGGCCTTATTCCAGGCAACATGAGCCAAAATGACCCTAAAACTACTTCACTTATGACGTCAGTCACAAAAAATCCGCAACCCCCAACCAAAAAATTTTTTTAGAGTACAATCTACTAGACTGGCCGATCCGTTTGAGCCCTTGTACAGCTCTCTAGCGCAATCGGCAGAGGAGCTAGGGCACTTTAAGAGCCGGCCTATGATATATTCGTACTTCGATTTCGGCCTAAAAAACAGCAGTTTTCGGTTGCCTTACCAACGCCCTAGCTCCTCCGCTGATTGTGCTAGAGAGCTGTTCAATGGCTCAAATGGATCGGCTAGTCTAGTAGATTGCACTCGAAAAAAAATTTTTTGGTTGGGGGTTGCGAATTTTTTGTGACTGACGTCATAAGTGAAGTAGTTTCAGTGTCATTTTGGCTCATGTTGCCTGGCCTAGGGCCCAACCGCTAGGCCAAAGTGTTTCGCTGAAGTTTTCATTGAAAACTAGACTCGAGTCCAAGTCTTTTAAGCCTTTGATCGACTTTGTAGCGTTTATGGTTCAAAAGTTATTTAAAATAAACAAGTTAAATAATTAACTAATTAGCTAGTTAGTCTAAATTTTTACTAAGTTACATCACAACTTTTGAACCCGAAACCCCAGCAGATCATCCAAAGTATCAAAAGACTTGGATTGTAGCCTAGTTTCCAGTAAAAACTTCAGCGAAATACTACCACCTAATGGTTGGCGCCCAGGGCCAGGCAAAGTGGGCCAAGTTGGCCTGAAAGTCCTCCACTTATGACGTCTGTCACAAAAAACCTGCACCCCCAACCAAAAAATTTTTTTCGAGTGCAATCTACTAGACTGGTCGATCCGTTTGAGCCGTTGAACAGCTCTCTAGCGCAATTGGCGGAGGAGCTAGAGCATTGGTAAGGCAACCGAAAACTGCTGTTTTTTTTGCAAAAATCGCCTAAACCACCCGGGTGCCAAAGTGTTAAGTATGTTTTCATTAATTGTAATGTATTGACAACCAGTCTTAGGTAGTCTTGCTTATAAAACAAGTTTTTATTTTAGGCTTTTCCAATATCTTGATTATGGCCTCAAATTTTGCAAGAGGCTGCTTGCTATAAGTATACCTATGGTGTAAATCTGCAGAATCTTAGTAAAATGAAGGCCTTTTTGAATTAAAAGATTTTGTCTCTTAAACTTTTGTCTCTAACAATATTCAGCCATAACCAGTGTTTTTTTAAGGAAAAGGTTAGGTACCTGATGTGGACCTGTAGGAACCCAGTTTCTCTTATTATAGGGACCCGATTTTCTTTGATTCTAGGGACCCGATGATGATTTTCTCTGATTGTAGGGACCTGATTTTCAATTCTAGGGACCTGAATCGAGTCCCTGAAAGGCCTTAAAAAAACCTGGCCATAACCCTAGTTTATTCTGTTTGTATTTTCGTATTTTTTATTTTTATTTTTTCTTTGTATATTTGGTAGTTTTGGATCTGTTCTTTGTTGTGAAACATTTGGCAAGTAAGGTACATTGCTGACAGCTGCCAAATATAAGAGTTGCCATTCTGGCACCCAACAAGCTTAAAATGGAAACGCCAAATATGAAAGGTTTCGGAAAATCAGCATGAGGAAACAGCCCAAAAAAGTAGCCGACAGGAAATGCTAAATATAAGAGTACAGGCATAGCATGTTGAAAATGCTGAATAAAAGAGATAGCCAAGAAAAAATTCTAAATATAAGAGGTTGTGTTGTGGCACTCAGTAGTGACACACAAGTGATATTTTCAGAATGCTGGTAAAACAGGTAGTGCTGTGTCAAATATGAGATGATTGAGAGAAACTGCCAAGTACTGTATAAGAGGTAGCTGAGTGTAAACGTCAAAGATAAGAGGTATAGGCATGTAACATGTAAAAACTACCAACTACAAGAAGTAACTGAATAATAACACCAAATGCAGCAGAATTTGCCTAATTCATCACCTCAAGGGGATTAGAAAAAAGTGATGAATTAGGCGAACTGACGAATTATGCAAATATGTTAAAACTCCATCATAGAAGCTCGTATACTTTATCATTGTAACTCGTATACATAGTGCTCTTATTTGCAGTAAAATACAAGTTTATGACGTTATAGTTGAATACAGCAATTAATTCCTCTGCTCTATCTGGACGCCTCCATTTCATCAAGCACCTTTTAAATCTTTAATAAACTTTTTTGCGTTCTCTCAATGGGGAGTCGGGTTGCGCTTTGAACCTCGTGTATAAATTCGATAAACAAATTGTGGGGTGCAACAATTCTCAGATAAAGATCCTTTAATTTGTTTGAATTCCCATATGTACTAGTTGCTTAGACATCAAAAACAAAACTGCAAGTGACGAATTAGACAAACAAAACCCTTCTCAGGGATAGAAAGAAATGACGAATTAAGCAAATTGACGAATTAGACAAACAGAAACGTACACAAGAGATAGGGATTCTGCCGGGACCGACAAAAAAGTGACGAATTAAGCGAATTGACTAATTAGACGATGACGAATTAGACGAGTTCTACTGTATATATGATTGTGGAGTTTAACATGTTGAAACTGCCAAATATAAGAGGTAGTTCAGAGGAATGCTATTGTAAATATGAGGTGACATATGGTACCATGTTGAAATTGTCAAATACAGTATAAATAGGTAGTTGAAAGGAAACACCATAACAAAAGATATCCCCACATGCCAAGAGGTTTGGCATTTATGCTGAGCTTTCCTGTTATTTGGCGGTTTCAACATGCTACATGTCAAAACCACTTTTATATAGCATTTCCTCCCAACCACTTTGTATATTTGTATATTTCAACATGCTACATTCCAAAGCTCTTTTATTCACTGTTGCTTTACTGACACCTTTTATATTTCTCAGTATATATACTATGAAACCTCTTCTTTTTGTCAATACAACTTCCTGGGAAATACATGTCACTTGTGTTTCACAGCATACTGTATTTAGCACCTGTATATTTGGCACCTCTTATATTTTGCTCTTCATATTTGGTGCCTCTTATGATTGGCACCTCTTATATTTGGCGGTTGTTATACTTGGTGTAGGGCTGGGTTCAAGTAAGCAATTACTTAATTAAAAGAGTAAATTGAAACTCTTTACTTCTTACTCGATTAAGTAATTTTTCCATTACTTGATATTTCAAGTAATTTTCTTTTGGAAAAAAAATTTTCTTTTGGGAAAGTTCTAGACTTTAGAAGCCACGTCTGTTGCTGTAAATGCAATATTGTACAAGAAATGCACCATCACACATAAAATAATCCTTTGAGGTGAATAGATTTCTTCCCTGTGCAGAGTGCTTGTGAGTCACCATTGTTCATTGTCATCACGAAGCGATTTGGAGCTAGAAGCTCATTCCAATAAATTGAATTATGAACAGGTGCAAATTTTTTTGAGCAGTTCTGCAACAGCTAATAAGTAATTGTACAATGTGTCTGAGTCGAGCAATTAGAAAGAGTGTACTGGAAAGCGATAAGAAGTGTGGAAGCATGTGTTAGTTAATGCTGTAATTAATTCTCTTGTAAAGTGCAGATACTGTGTAGATCTACATTGCAGTAAAAAAGAGGATAAGCACCAGGCGAATTGAGGGAGAATCCAGACCTGCTAGATACTTAGAATCTCCAGATTGTTATGATAAGCTAGCAGAAACTTCGTTATTGCATTATCCCAGGAAAAGGGACCTTGCCAAAATTGGTAACGACGTTTCCTTTCCACATGAGCAGCTTGATTGGTGCCTCTTGTACTTGGCACCATTGGTGACAAACTCTTGTCCATTTGATGGGGTTAGGATGTGCATACTTTTCAAAATCAAGTTCTGAATGTTCACTATCTTTTTGAAACACACTTTCAACTTTAAATATGGTGGAGAACATTATTCAAAATTATTACCTAGTGTACTTCTACTTTGTAGTTGATTGTAGTTATCTATTTCTAAATGCAATGATTTTAGTATCCTTTTTTCCTGGTGGATCAGTTGAAAGTTACTGGTAATGTTGTTCAAGGCCACTTCAAATGTTTTGCAGTACAAATGTTTTGCAGTATTTTTTGAAACAGTGTCATTCCTGTTGTGTAGGTCTCCAGCTGTTTGGCGGTCTAGATGATGGTGATGCTTTAGGATATATTGATGAAACAGCTGCTAAGCTTTTGTTTGATGACCTTGGTGATATACCTACTGCAATTTGTTCTTTGTGTGGTTCTGAAAATACTACAAAGCCACTGTTGTTTAGCCTATTAATACAGTATTTTGCTATACTTTCACAGAAAGAGGTAAGTTGTTAAATGTTACATAATATTTTATAAATTTTTTAGTGAAGGGTTGACTGTTTCTTGACAAAATTTGTGGTTGGCTGGCAATTTGGCACACAGTGTGAAAAGCTATGCTTGAATTGCTTGCAAGAGTGCAAGTTGATACATTTAAGACTGTGTTCAATTTTGTGCAAATTGTGTCTTAAAAATGTTAGAAGGAAGTGTTTTTATACAAAATGTTCTTAGTTTTACACCTTTTTATTATAAAAGCACCTGGGCTAGGTAAGAAAACACATCGGGGAAAAGCTTATGTAAGAAGAGCAATAGATAAATGATGAAGTGAAATATTCATGAACAAACAATTCTTATACTATTGAAATTAAATGTTGGTGTGAAATGAAATAGCGTTTTGTCTTACCCAACTGCTGTTTTTCAACTCAGGTAAAGGATGTGCATGCTGAGTTCAAAGCCAAAGTAGATGCAGATTTTAAGAAAAATAAAAGCAATGATGGAGTACTGGTCTGGAACGAGCCATTTTTAATTGAAACTAAAAATCATGACAAGGTGATTTTATTTATGAAATGTGTAATAATATTTTTAATCTCCCCAGTAATCTTCGTTTTGTTGTGTTGACCAACTTTGGATTTTAACAGGTTGCAATAATTTTTATGGACGTTGCTCCTCTTGGATGTGCATCAGACGACAGAAGGCAACTTGCTCTTCTGGATTTCTGCACCATTATTAGTTCCTTGCAGTTGTTTTGTGTTCAAGAGACAATCGGTGCTGTTGATCTGTCATGGTTACACGTAAGTTTTCTGCCAAAAAGGATAAAAAATTACCGTGTTGCCATGACCTTGTTTGTTTTGCTAGCTTTGCAAATTTCTCAAATGTCAATTTTTTTCAGGTGTACATAGCACAACATTGTGTATATGTTTTCTTTGTAGGTACACACGGAATATGGTGAGTTACTAAAGAAGAAAGAACTTGATAATGTTCACCCGGTAAGAGATTAAAAAATTGAAATTAATAAAACATGTTATGCGTGTCTAGTTTGAGTGCTCAAAATGCTAGCAACTTTTGCGTTTGTAAGTAGCTCAATAATTTCCATCTATCATGATACTTTCACAGTGTTTGTATAGTGGTCTGGCATGGGTGATGCAGAACTAAATTTTTTTGATATGTTGATTGTTGACATTAATACAACTCTGGCACAGTCGTTTTGCAACCTATATAAAAGCATGGGCGCAATCAGGTGGGGGACACAGTAGTCGCATCCCCCCACTTTTTCAGACAGTAGGAATATAATACGCCATGCCCCTTTAGTTTTTCTCTTTAGGTTTCGTAATATGTTGGTTTCACCCTAAGCTGTCCCCCCCATATTTTACAACAAAATTGCGCCTATATATGAAAGTATGAGCACACATATTTGTATTTTCCAACGTGTCGAAAACGACACCAATGCATTTACAGTCACATAAAAAGCATGCAATGCCGAATCTAACAAATTCTACAAAAATCTATCCACACTAGCTATGTTTTTCAGTTATTTGGTGTTGAAGTACAGTGCATTGCAATGCAATACTTGAGATGATCGAATATATATGACTGTCTCTGATATATGAGCAACTAGTAAACATAGCTAGTAAGATGCCTGGAGACAGAAGCAGCCAATTGCGATAATTTTATTGCAATAGTGAAAATCATCCTGGCGGAGTAATGTAAATCACAGAGATGTCATCAACATGAAGCACATTGACTGAAATTTGGAAACAAAACTGCAAACCTTTTCCCTCGTTCTTCAAACATGAAGAGTTGTACGCACTTATACATATCACGTAAGTTTTCTTGAAACGCAAGTACAACATATGCCACAATTTGATTTCGTGCAACATTGTTGCGTGTTGTGCCATGACATTTTCTACGTTTTCGGGGAGACGTAACTTGATGGAAGAGTAAATGGCCGCAACATTTGCAAGAGGAACATTTTTACGCCCATGTCTTCCATCAGCTGAAGAATGAAATTCCATCTCAATATTTTGCCAGTCTACGTTTCAAGCAACACTTCTTCGTTGATGTATTTCACAACTGAGTGAAAAATTCCGTCTGGTATGAAGTGCTTCCATGCACCGTAGATAGTTGGTATATATTTAGAGATTCGTTGAGGTACACAGGTGGCAACAGTAAATACGTTTTTTCCTGTGGTAATTGCTGCCGATGTTGATGAAGAATATTTCCATTCTCTTTTGTTCTACCATAAAAAACAGAGCTTGTCGACAACACACCATGATAAGTTCTTGCACATGAATCAACTTGTTCATTGCTGTTGGCACTACTGTTCTCACAACTAACTCTCTTCATCTGAACAGCTGGTAAAACCTGGCATTAGCAGGTACAGCTGTGACGTCGACTGATTCATGTTTCTTCGTCTCTGCATCTGATACGTCATCACCCGAGTCGTTTGCATGCGTGACATGACAGAAAAACAACCAAACAAGTTCAGCAATAAGAAATAAGTTCACTCAATGCACTGTCTAAATGACCACTGCCTGAATAGCAGCATGACGTATCTCCGATATATCTATGCAGTAAAATCTGGCGAACTACACTTAAATCTAGACAAGGTAGTGGAGTTTGCCAACTTCATTCCGAATATCAATTCATGCAGAAAGCAGTCGACATATGCAGGTGTGAAAAAAGTTATATGAGAAGCAGTTATTGTCGAGATGAAAACGACACTCAGGTAAACAGCGGGATGCATTAAAACCGCACACGGGATAGTCGGCCTTTCTAAAGACACGGCACTTATATCTCTGGCTGATTTAAAACTGTCACAAAAGTGACACAAAATCGCACCAGGCATGTTTTTGAGAAGAAATATGAATTTTAGGAAAAGTCTTAGTCCACCGGGTGTGTAACTGTTACAAAAATTGAGTTAACAAATCACTTTGGTGTCGAAAACGACACCTCGGCTCGGTAAATCTAATGTTGAGGGAGGCGTGGTAGAGCAAAGGTCAAGAACCACTAGTGTAGAGTATTAGGCTTGTGACTACACGCCAACAACTCCTTGTGCTTGCTTTACCAAGTGAAAGACCGTACATATAATTCTATCTGTGTAGGGTTAGTACATGCCCGACATCCAAACGGTTTGTTCTGTCAGACGCCAAAGTATTCGGCAAATTGTAGGTTCTGTTAACTGCTGGTTTCAGCACTAAACAACACTTCAGCGATTGCAAAGCAACCGTCGCTGAGTGGTTATAGGTGGCAACTGAACTTCATAGCGCCCCACTAATAAAACACCTTGAATATTTTATTGATACCCCAATACACAGGCTCTCTTCTTCAGGAGCAGCGAATGCCGCGTGACAACGCTTGCAGTAAACTCAATGCAAGGCCTCTCCTTCACAAATGTGTCCACAGCAACATCTACCCGTGGTACCCCTGACATCGCAAAAGCTGCTGTGTAAATGACCCGACTGGTCTGTCCTACGGAATATTGTGGGCAGCTACTACCATGAAATGCACAAAAACCATCGCGCGTCGTTCATCGCGTGCGCGACCAAGGACCGCGCTCTGGCTAAAGGCAGAGGGACCCGTCAGACAAATTAGCGACACTCTAACCGCAAATGGAGTCCCTACGTTGTGCCCACTGCGCGTCGAGACAGGCGAATGGGGACAGCGCAAATTGCTTCTATTCTGGGAGACTTGAAAGCCATAAGTGAACGGCAATCTTGCCATAAGCTAGCAATTAGAAACTGGAACACCACTTCACTCACAGCAAATGAGGACGAACTGATCAGGAAAGACAAACGATATTACTTGGATACTGTTGGTATCTTGTCGACTAAGAGTCGTGGTTCTAACAGTGCAGATTTACACGATGGATGGAAACTCTTCTACTCCGGCGTTGAGCCAGCAGAGCATGTCCAGGCTGAAGTGGGGTTGATCACCGCAGATAGACTACAATTTGCGTTATGAAAAACCGACAAGTCCTACCAAATGAAAGTGGGATGACCTGACGGATGAATATGTAAGGAACACGGTGTATCGTCCTTGTTCAGAGAGCTACCGCAATGCACAGCGGATGCGGTGGTGGAGAGGCAGCTGAATATGCATCTGCTGCTCGTTTGTGCGAACGAAAACAACTCGGTGTGACGACGGAAATAACCTCTTGGTGGAGTCTGGAGGTGAAAGTTGCTACTTGAACAAAGCCTAGTATCCTTTGTGCAAATTGTGTCAAGACCTGTCTTCAGAATAAAGCCAAATCTTCTTTCCATTCGCTGTACGCTGAGGCGCGAAAGTTAGCAGTCCCCACGGTTGAAAAGTCCCAAATGCAATCTTGGAAGAATTATAGGCATAAACCAATTACGGTATCCGGACAACTGCCACCCAGGACAACTTACCTCGAATTATGCAGTTCATGGCGCTAGACTGGAGCGAAGTGCGCAGATGTTGGGCATGAGTTGTAGTACAGGCATTGCGTATTCAGTGGGTTCACCTCTTAAGAAAACCGTTAAACCGCCGACGTTGAGCGGTTTGATGAAGTTATGCGGTTGGACTTAAGACCGATGTCTGTTGTATGCGCACATTTTACTGAAGCGATATTTTCAGCTGTAAACCTTAACATTTTCTTCAGGCGCTTGTGTATGTTGTCACTGGGGCAAAACAAGCACTGGTTGGAAACGGTCGAAAATTGCTGGACAAAGCAATTACTAAGAACCGAAGGAATGGCGTTAGCATGGAGGATTTACAGAGAGCTTTTGGTCGTCTCGACTGCATTCTCTTGCCGGGTCACGAAAACTCGCCTGATGTTTTTTCTCATACAGGCAATGGAAGTATGTTTGTGTCGCAGATGTGAGCGATGTATCCGCCATATTTGGACGAAAGTTTAATTGGTAACGAAGTGCTTCAAGCATATATTTGCAACTCCTTTCAGTTTTGTGCTTTTTGATAAACATGAATTTGTTTTCCATCCCTAATTTCGTAAAAAAATTCAAACTAGTGTCTTGTCACTGGTGGTGCCGTTGGTAAACTGTTGCTAGTCAGAAATTGTAATCAGAAAGAACCTGTTTTCTTTTTCAACTTGGCGCAGTGGATGCTAAGTGGTAGAAGCAAAAGTGGGAATACTTTGTCTTACAAAGCTTCCGCCGACGCAACACGTTTATATTTGGTTTTTAATTTTCGTTCGGAGCTTTCTCCGATCGAAAGGCTGGTTATCTCTTCGCGACTCTG
>Ga0210059_1005355_pt1 | contig 20658 bp, 15 predicted proteins | sample Ectturendosymbi2_FD_188042 | JGI IMG/M metagenome (GOLD analysis project Ga0210059, IMG submission 188042) | Ecteinascidia turbinata endosymbiont from Florida, USA - Sample 2 (SPAdes) (version 2) | ecosystem: Host-associated > Tunicates > Ascidians > Unclassified | place: Key West, Florida...
GTGGGGAACAATTTTTGGAAATGTATCGCAATTTCATGAAAACTATTAGGTAATTTAGGTGCAGGTTTGCAAAATGATTAAGTTCCAACACCGTGCCTGATTATGACGTGATTGTTGCCAACAAAAGATGTAACATTTCTCATTAAATATCATTTTTGTGTTTTGCGTCGATTTGTCTTTCGCAGTGTACCAGCAGTTCATATTTCGTTGAATTGGTTAATCTTAACGTTACATGATTATCATGCGGCCCGCGGTAGATGGCTTTAGCTTGTTGTAGCCCTTTTCTTAAGTTTTGTACAATTTACGAGCAGTACCACAGCAGTCGGTCACAGACTTGCCACATCTTTACCACGTTCTCTCAATTGCAACAAGACCTAATTTTACTACTCGGCCATGTTTTCGCTTACTGCGCATTGTGTTCAATTTCACTCGTTTTTAGCCCTGTCGATATTTGTACCCCGTGCTTTCGAATTTCAAACGTTTAGCCATCATATTTGCTAGTTTTGGATACCGCAGTTTACTTAGATGACAAAACCTAAGCAAGCGAGATTGAATTGTTTTTTTCTACGGGATGTCAAAATTTGCAGCACTTGCAAACGAGAGAAAACAGAAACATAATGATTTCCATTCTTAAGATTGTGATGTTCTGTGCTGTAATTAACATCTCTTCGCGCGGACATGCCGAAGATAAAGGAAATTTTTTGAAGCTTCTTTGATTTCGCGTCGACACTGCCGCAGATGAAAAATTAAAAAAAAAATTTTGCTCGAATGGACGGGAAAGCCAAGAAGTATACAAGCCCATGATACAAAATGAGATTATCGGGGCATGCAGCAGTATGACAGTGCAAGAGATCGTCACCGAGGCTAACAAATCGTTTGTGTCCGGAATAGCCGAGAAGCCGTGCGGTATTTCTGGTAAAAAAACTCAGCGTTGTTTTGAGGTACATGAAAGGTGGCAAAGTGTAGGAGAGCTTCACAGGATTTGTTGAACTGGATTCCGTTTCAGCAGAATCGCTTTCGTGAAGTATTTTAGCTCGCCTTTCTACGATAGGAGTGGATTTCGAAAAACTTGTCGAGCAAGTCTATAATGGCGCATCAACAATGGCAGGTCACGTGAGTGGTGTATAAACACGTATTCACAATTACTACGTTTACATGGCCAGTTTTGCGTTATCTCGTTACCAAATATGGATAACAAGTGGTCTGGTTCTGAACGTGATTTGCTGAGTCAGCGCCATGAACGAGCCAATGCGTTGGCCACCTCAGCAGGAAGACGTCTCGTTATGAAGTGTATGTGGTTTCGTTCGCGCGGTGTTAGGCTAGCACCTGGCACGGCTAGCATTCAGTCCCTGTCTCCAGATAAGATATGACTGCACCGTTATTTTAACTGTTAGTGTGTTGAGTTCAGATTTAGAAGTGTAATACTAACATAATTACCACGTAGTCGACAAGGCACGTCGGCGAAAGATGGGTAGTTTTACAGTAGATAGCAGTTTAGGCTTCGGGTTGGCAGTGTTACTATTTCTAATTTAAAGAATCTTGACCAGATGTTCAGAAACCACCCTGCTAAAAGCTGTTTGCTTCTGCATTTTACGTGTAATTAAAAAAATTGAGTGCAATAATTCTATGCCATCAGTGGTGATAGAAGTAGAAGTGACTACAGTAACTAAAATATACTTTTTGAAATGTAGGCTATCTGCCAGTTTTAGATGTCACTTATTGTTTAGAAATGAAACATTTCTGAAGATACTTATTCACAATAAAGGTTGAAAGCTGTGCACAGCATACGATAAGAGGCTGTTTAAAATAAATATATATTTTAAATAGGGTACTGATCAGCTGGAGTGGCTTGGCATTGTTAGGAATAGTTGTTTTGAAAGTAAGAGCCTTGTGTGTTGCACTAATCTTCATAAATCAGGCTTGCAAAATAGGGCAACTTGCTGGCAACAGTGGTGATAATAGTAAAATATATATAATTATTTCACTAGCTCCTTGAAAAAATGTCATAGGATATATTCAATATAACAAATACTGAATGTTTTGTATTCATGTGACATTAGGCTATTAGTTTAAGTATCAGTGTAAAGTAAAGATTTTGACTGATGTGTCACCAAAAGTTTCACCTAGGCACTTACAGCCACATGCAATATTAAGCGGTAATCTCCAAAAATTTTTTTCAGCATTGTGCTTAGGAAACCTGTGTGAAATTTGTATGCCTATAACTTTGCACATGTGACATCAACGCATGCTGCAAACGTCAGTGCACGTCTGCTACGGATTTTACAGTGTGCAGCATGATCCATAATTCACGGCACCAACTTCATGAGGGGCATGAACAGCAATTGCCAAATTCGTGAAATCTGTACATCAGGGGACATGCTTTCCAACTCCATACAACATTTGTTCACTAGCCTGCACAGTAGATGTTTACCGACGCGTCTGCCACACGTGAATCACTTTCAGACATGTAAACCGAACGGTACAATGACGTCAGAACAGGCTGTCTCGTTTTCGCGGACCGTCGCTTGGCATGTAAACGTAGTAAATATAAGTATCCTCCCACCGCGCAGCATTTGTGCACTGTGCTTCTCATAGTTTAAACTTGGTTATCAATACCAAAGTGAAGTTCCAATCATCAGAAGCACCTGTGATATTATTAAGGAGACCATCCGTTTCTTCAGAGAGAGTCCTAAAAGGCGCGTAACTTTGGTAATTAACATTCCTTTGTTCTCCCCCACCAGGTGGGCCAAGTAGTAGAGCATCCGAATTTTCAAATTTAACTTCAAGCATGTGTTAATCCTCTTGATTTTTTGATGAGAGGTGCCAGCAGTGAGACGAGGGTCTAGACTTTTTCTTTAAAATCTGCTCTAGAGAAGCCTAGCGTAACTTACGCCGTGTGTTTGCCTGGGTGATATTCGACGTTCATGTAAGCATTAGCACGCAAGCTTCAGACCGTCGGAGTCAGTGTGCCATCTGTGAAGAGCCGTATTTCTCCTCTTCAAACCGTTCTCAATCAAGAACGCATAGACTTGAACATTGCATCGAACATCTATAAAGATTCAAGAAGATTGTGAACTGACTGGAGTAGAAGAGCTGACAATGCCCACAGCAGTCGAGGTGCCAGTTTATCGTGACGTCTGAGCTGAATCGGCTTCGCAGTATTTCCAACGTTCCATATATTTCCCATACGTCGACACGCTGAGCTGCTCTCTTTCTTCGGGAACGATTCAGTTACAACCCTTTGTTCTTTGCCTTGTTATGAATCTTTCCTCGGAACAAACCACTCAAGATAGATGAGATTGAGCGCTTGAATTCTATGGATAACATTGACAGTGAAGTAAGCCTGTGGATATCTTCTTTAAGGGAGAAATACCACGCGTACGCGTAATAGCGACACTTTTTCTGACGTCAAAAAGGAAGACAATTAAACAAATTTGCAGCTTGAGACATAAGTAGGCTGACACTGCCCGCAAAGGAAATAGTTCCTAACATCAACAAGTTGGTTGAACTTCACCACGCACGGCGCTGCAGATGCGCATGACATGGATCAGTTGATCGAGTGCATGTTGAAATGTTCATGTGGGTTTACAACATATTCCATATGCTTTGCAAAGGGAAAAGAAACAATGACAAAATTTTAGGATGATTTTGCTTTCGGTGAAAAAGCTATGAATTCAGTGCATCTCAACGGAATCGTGAATTTGTTCCCATAGTTACGTCCCAATGGAGCTACATGCGCAGTAAACAGTCGGCTCACGCAAGCTGGCTTCGTAAAGCACAGTTACGAGGGGACCCCCTAGTTTTGATCCCCCTCTCAAAACGTCTCGGTCGTTCCTTAGTTAGTCATGGCCGGTATTCGCAACGCACAGATATTGATCCGATACCAGATGTCCCACACAGTCCATCCAGGTTTAATTTTCCGCATAGTGCAACAGCATTTTGATCTGAACTTGACCTACTATATCAACTTGCCTCGCCACAGTCAGGCGCAGAATTGAGCAAGTTGTTAAATTCCGATACATGCGAAATTAGCTCTGTGGCTCAGTAAAAGTGGGGACGAGCTTTTATTTCGGAACACGTGACAGATTAAAGACATCCAGTAATGCAAACTCTTGGTCGCTGAATGTGCGTCAAGCAACGGTTGGTGAAAGATGTCCTTAAATGTAAATCAGTGACACAGAAAATGTATTTTGATGATCGCGAAACACCACGGCCATGCAAGTTGAACACTGGCATTGCTGACTTCGTTACATACTGGCCGATAAACGAGCTGACGTACAACCTACCTGCATTGCACTAGCTGGAATTAATAGCTTACAAAAACACTGTCTTATTCATTCACGGCTTATCTGAACATTCCAGATGCAATGCACAACTCAAATCAAAAGAGCAAGGTCACAGAGTGCCCGTGTAAGCTGCCGACTTACCGATTCCACGTGCGGCAACATTTGTTGCGACCAATACTGAGACATGGCCGTTTCTGAAATCTGAAACACACAAACGATTTTAAGAGAAAGATTGCGCCTGACAGAAAATCCCGACCACGTGCTTAGACGCTGTCCACTAACGCCGCTCCTTAGCAAAATTCACGGAAAGTGCATCAAACGCACGCCTGCCAATAGTACTGGGGCTCACCTTCTAAAACGCGTTCGCGGTGGCGTTGCGACTTGGCGCCGTGTGTTGCGCGACAACGGACCTTCGAGTAGCTTAACAATCGCTCCACCGCATCGCAGTCGCGCTTGGTGTTAACGAATATTAAAATCTTCGGCCGACCCCCGTCGTCGCGCCGCAAGAGCAGTTCTCCGGCATCGATGCCAACAAGCTGCCTTACCATGGACACCAGGCTGCGTGAGCAAGAACACAAGCAGTAGAAAAGATTTTTCGTTGCGATAAAGTAAAATGCATTCGGTCACCAACGGATGACCGCACAGACTCATACAACGAGTGGACTGAAAACAATGGTGCGGTTGCGTTACTTGCGCACACGCTAGTAAGTTATTTTCGCTTTTCAAGAAAAAGAAACGAACTTACAGCTGTCGTTTGTTGCCACTTCGGCATATGTGGAAATTCTGCTGTATATCGGAATTGGCAGTCAGGTCAGTTGAGCCAACCTTAACATAAACCGTTTCTTCCTCGGCATTTTCCAGATACTGGTCTGCCAGCCGTCGTATTTCTTTAGGCCAGGTCGCACTCCACATTGTCATTTGTCGGTCTGGCTGCAACAGAGGAACCGTCGCAAAAACAAGCACTACAACTCTTGCAGGACAGCGAAACTGAAACACTGGGAATATTACATGATCCAATTTACTAGCAACACACATACGAACTAAACTAACGACATTGAGCTGACAGTATCAAGCGGTTGAAGACTTGGAAGTGTTCTATGTCTTTTGGGCCACCTGATTGAATAAGCTAGTTGCTATTCTATTTAGGTGCACTGGGCGCTATGCTAATTTTGTAACTTTTTAAGTTCCATTTCTCCGATTTCACAACCTCTCAACTTTACTAGACAAAATTCGGATTTTATACGCCATGGGCAGCTGAATTGTATCTCTAAGAACTCTTCTCCATCCAGATATGTGAAGGGCTAACGTGGCATGCCTTCATAACTAGGAATAGGTTGTCTATGTGTAAGGTATTCTTGCAACTTCTATTATGTCCTGCAACACTCACAAGGGTTTGAATGCAGCGGCCTCAGTTTTGCAGCTACAAAAAAAATATAAAATAAAACTTGCTCAAACATGACCGACCTGCTTGTACTGAGTTGACATCGTTATATATATATATGGGTGATACACCAAGCCAAAACGATATATTTCAGTAACAGCATTATTGCACTTTTCGACGAATGACGTCTTCCTAAAAACATTTTAGCGAAACAGAGTTTGCAACCAGAAGAGTAGTAGTAGCCTAGCCTATGGGGAGTTTTATTTCACGAAGAATCAGCTTGTTGATGATCTATGTCAGGGTTTCTTGAAGTTCGCCTGAATACCCCCAGGGTGTACTGAGATTAGATGTTGGGGGTATTCAACAGTGTTGGAAATAGAGTCCAAATCCGGACTCAAGTCCTCATTCTACGAACTTGGACTTGCTTCCATCCAGATTGCATAAAATAGCTCCATTGAAACACTCATCATTACATTCGTTCTAGCAATCTAGCAACATTGCATCCGCATGAAGAAGGTTGGTGCTCATGAATGTGATGCCGCCTTTGCATTGACCTTTTTCCCAACAGGTTTAGTGAACATTTATTTACCAGTTCTACTTTATTTCTTACATCATTTTCTTGTTAAACTTTGTTGAAAAGGGGTTACTGAGACGTTAAACCTTTGTGGACCACTGATCTATGTCGCGAAGAACAGACATTTTATCTCGGACTCGTTACTTAAATCTAATTTTTCTTGTGCAAAAAGTATGCTGTAATTCAAACCCGGATCTGGTCGGCGATTTTACGAATCTGGGGTTCAAATCCCATATCCAGCATTGTGTCGGCTTCATCTAATACGAAGAAGGTGCATCGTCTCAAATCCACCTCGCCCTGCTTGACGAAATCAAGTAGTCTTCCTGGAGTAGCGATTAAAATATCGCAACCTGCGCGAAGATCAGCAGATGCTCGCTTGATGCATCCTTTCCACAAAAAAACGCACATCAACAATCGTGGGGATTATGTGATTACTTCCGGTAAGCTGGTCGTACACGAATCGCCATAGCAAGCTTGAAAGGATATGGACGGAACACAGTCACTTTTTTCAACTGTAGCATCGAAAGATTACTTTTTTATTGACAATACCAGAAGAACCCGTGGTAAACAGAAGTTTTAGGACGAATTGAAAGAAGTCATGAGAGACCATTACATAAAGATCAAACAATGATGATTTTCGACATGGGTTTTTGGCTTTGCGAAACGAGCGTCATATATCAAATACAAAAATGTGTGTACAGATGCTGGTTGTAACAACTCCCCAGACAGAAGATAACCAGTGCTTACCATCTGCAATGGCTTCATATTGGGCTGTTCTGCTGGATCCACCATAAAAACAACCAATTTTTAAAGCTCCATCATTCAAACTAAAAGCCACCTTCCTGTTTTGTTTCGCCAATTCACGCGTCGGACAAAGAACAACAACCTACATAAACCATAATTGGAGTGATGAAGACTTGAGTTTTTGGAACAACCAGACCTCGCCTGAAACGTGTGAGAATTGTTCCGCTTTCGAAACGAGCGACCGGTCTACTCAGCCTACTTTGTGACACAGACTACTCGCTACTTCAATACATGTGATGTATGAGCAGTTGATCATTGATTTTAATACAGCAAAAAGCGCTTCCAACCGCATACTGCGTTCGAAATTAATATACCACAAGTCTTTGCCATTATGTGTGAACGATATTTAATCCAAAGCACTAGTACTGTTCTTTGTAACGGATTTTTGAAATGGAAAAGCTGGGTTAGTATCAAGAGCAACCTCCCAGGACTGGCTGCTGCAAAACTAATTTTATGTTGCTAGATACATCGTATGTGCTGCGGATTGGTCCATCAATAAATGTAACAGTACAACCCTGAAATTTACTGCTCTTTTACCCAAAGTGTGTGTTGTGATCATAGCAACATTGGTACAGAGTTGGTGTTGATTCCAACTCGTGTGCAGTGCAACGTCACAATTTTAAGCTAATGACCGTCGGTAGCTTTGCTGCAGGAGCTGTTTTTTCGTCATAGACTGATACGTTTTTGAAATGACCGAAAAAAATTAAAGTCATTTCGGTCAGAATGTTTGAAAATATAGGCTAAAAAACGCGGTTATGGTGAGTTGTGAGACATATGACGGAAATGTCTCAGCAAAAAATGACCGAAATGTTTCAGCGAAAAAAAAACAGTGCAGGAGTACCAAGGAAAAAATAACTGATGCTTGGTAAACGCGAAAAAGTGAAGCTTGCTGACTTTACTGCGCAACTTTCGCATGACAGTCTTATGGCTACAGAAGTCGACGTCTGAAGTTCATGAAATCATACAACGTTTTTACATTTCTGAAATAATTTCCGTTGCAGGCGCCTGCAACATGTTCCTACAAACAAACAGCTCTTGTTCACCGCACACCGTTAGCATTTGCCCGGATACTATGCAGTGCAAACGTCAGATACTGATATTTTAAAGTTAAACTTACGGGGCGTTATCACAAAACACCCACAGTACGTTGCAAAGCGTATACTGCGTCCACGCCAACCAGTATGACAATGGCACTCATCATCACAAAATCAATGAGTTACCTACCACAGGACTAGGTAGTTCATGCTGAAATCTGGGCTGTTCTTTTGCATGAAGTACGGCTGGCAGCATGAACTGTAAACCAGAAATATTAATAAACAGACGTGGTAAAATGACATAATGCTATCCAATTCACCGCATCAATACTTTTAGTTCCTTTTACTAAGGACATGTGCTCCCTACAATACGAAGAAGCACACGTACAAACAATGCGAGAGGCGGAGACAGAAACGGTTAATTATGAAATATTTATGTAATTCAGGACCACATTATCAACAGGCTAAGTGGCACAGTTGGTTGAGCATGCGCTACCAAGGCTGGCAGTTCGATCTTGGTTCGATTCCCGGTCTGATCACACCACTGACTTCGCAAGGGAGCGACTCACGCGAGGTGCTGCTATTGACTCGCCATCAGTCGAAAGCAGCCACGTGGCCCACGGCAATGCGTCTCGTGATGGAGCACAATCCCTTTTGGAGTCAGTTTCATGCCGTTATGTTAAATAACACCGAAATGAATACGTACGGACAATGTTTTTCCAGAACCGGTCTGAGCGATTCCAACCAAATTTCGACCAGAGAGGGTGACAGGTAACCCCACGGACTGAATCGGAGTTGGTGATGTTATGTCAAGGCGGCGTAGCTTCTTAGAAATTTGATCTGCACAAGGGTTGACAATGAAAATATTTGCGGTGTACTTCTCCACACCGGTGTTTCATACTGTAAGACAGTGGTTCCCAACCAGGGGTGCCGCAGCACCCTGGGGTACCATTTATGATACTGCGTTCCTCATATCATCAAAATAGTATTTCGAAAATGTCACCAACCCTTAAAGCAAATTGCTATGGGTTCGCTACTGGGTGCCGCAAATTATATTTGTCTTCTGTAGGGTGCCGCAAGCCTAAATTGCTGTAAGGATTACAAAAAAACGATGTTTCTTTAAGGCAGTTTTGGCAGTTTCTTTTAATTATCGAAATCGTGAAACGCAGTGGAAATTATAAACCTTCCGCAAAATACATTTGGTAGCAACTTGAAAGTATGTAAGACTTTTTAAACCTTTTTCTTTCACCAACAAATCTGAGGTATATATGCACACTGAAGCATTGATTACATTCACATTGATTTTTGTGTCAAAATAACTGTGTTACATTGTTACAAATTTCCAACACTTTCTTCACTGAGAGTTGCCATGTTTTCCCATGACAAAAAATACCGACAAGCAGAGAATATGAAAACAGCCGTAAGCAAGTAACAAGTAATTCCGAAACGAAAAGGTCATTAAATTAGGGAAGCTTTAACAAAAATAACAAGGTGAATTCGAAAGTGACCTCTGAAACAAAATTACTAAAAATGTAACGAATGTGACTATTGCATTCTCTTGCTTAAAACACAGTTTGCATAGATCGCATTGAATTTCTATTTAAATTTTCATATAATTCGATCACTTAATCTTTTGGCGGTCGACGAAAATTGTTGATGCGCGCATAAGCTTTCTTGTGTCCGTTTTCGAATAAAATGATTGAAAAAGTTACATTTATAGAGTAACTGTGACGAAACTTATTTTTTTTACGCAAAACTGCTAACCATTGCCAACATTTAGAGGGAAGAGCGCACGCCAAAAAATTCAATTCCATCAAGGAGAGTTGGTGCAGCTAGAGCACTGGTTGTTGTATAAACAGCTAAAAAACACTAGCCATGTTATCTGACTGCTGTTTAATTGATTTTGAACTTGTTTCTCCACATTACACATTTCTGCGGATATATCTGAAGCAAAACTATCACGCCTAAGCTAAAAATACCCAAAGGTTTGTCAAAAAGATTTTAGTTAGGAGTAAACACTACCTGGCAACTGAACTTCATGGAAGCTCAAAATTGGACGATGGATTTCTTCACTGAAAACGCGCATGTTGTTCGTGCTCAGATGGTGGTCGATTTCTTTCTGCACGATTACATTTACTTTGTTATAGGGCATAAATTACTTCACTTACCAAGCACCCAAGATGTAATACCCTAATTGGCATGACTACAGATAAAAGTTGATCAAATGCAGCAGAGACCGGTTAGAAAAACATTGCTCCTGCTAATTACAGTACATATGCAAAATTCGTAAGTATCTCAAGATTTCCGCAAAATTTTGAATTGTTTACTTCTGCAATTATCTGGCCTTATGCTTTGGAAGCATACATGCATTACAAAACAGTCCAAAGCATAACTGAATGCTCAACAAAAATACGTTATTTTGTATACAGTGCACTATTACTTGCAGTATTCTGTAAAGAAGAGAAGGCAACAATGATCGGAATGCGTAAATATATTTACAGTCTTGCAACACCATTGCATATGTACAGCAGATTTATAAGTTAACTTGTTGCTTCACACCTGAAGAAATAAAAACTTGATCCAGAGGCATTCAAACATCGTGAGGTATACAAGTAGTTTTTTTGGTTAGCATGCATCTGCAACTAACTAGTAGCATTGTTGCAATTTAAAATGCTGGATATTGCAGACAGGATACTCTTTCAGTTCAGTGGTGTGAAACTCACGTCTCGTTTGTGATTTTTTGGCCATTGGGACAAGATTTTAAGGTAGAAAATTTGAATAAGGTTGATCAGGCAAGGTCACATCTAGCAAAAGTTTCACGACACAAGTATGCGATACGAGATTTGTTTTTGCAACATTTGGATCACAATATTCAAGTTGACTAAAAAATGTTTAATCTCGTACAGACAAACGTATATTAACAATAGAGTAGAGAAATGTAGTTTGTAATTTTAACATGAAATATGGCAATGAGCCAATAAATATTTTGTGGATCGATACAAAAACTATTTTGGACATCTACTTAAAAGAAGTTTTAGTGGCATAATGACAGAAATCCCAATATTCAAAGTGGTAAATCACAACATTCTCATGTTATTTCACTGTCATGGCCATCGATTACTACGTTTTTCTTTTTTATCAACATACTCACTGGCATAGGCGCCGAGTATGGGAGTGCGTCGCACGCTTTCAACAATTCTTTGCTAGCATCTACCTAAAATCGTTTAAAACATTTGCTACAATATGCAACTTCTGGATGTTAAATATGGAACAACTTGAGACTTTTATACAGAACAACGTATATGTTAAATTAAGGTATGGATTTAAAAAACAATTAGCATCTACGAAAAGTGTAACCAGCGCACAATCTGCAAAATGCTCATTTTGCTGGGAAACATCAACTTGCGAGTTGTAATTAATTTTAATACTGAAGTTCAAGCAAACTCTTATTTAACATTAGAACTAAATTATCTTTACGTCGAAGTGTCATATGGGTTCCTACGCCATTTTGAATACAAATTTCCAGGCTTTTTCAAGACCTTTTCAGACTTAACTTTCCGAATGACTTGCCAAGGTCAAATACAGGCACTATAACATTTCACACGATAAAAGTAAAAGTATATCAATCTTGAATAAAATATTATGAAAACGTATGTCAGGAGATCAACTCTGGAAAATTATTTCTTTTTTCATACTAACAGACCAAAAAAACAATTTTTCCAGGCTGGAAAATGACAAAAACTTTTCCAGACTCCGCAGTAACGTTGCATACGCTATACAAGAAACAACATCACCTGTGGTCTGTTCACAGTATCAGGATGTGGTGTGTACAAATCTTTTTTGAATGGTTTTGAAAGGATTGATTTAAAGTCTGGATCAACCTCAAAGTCCAAGAAGTCCAACATATCTTGCTTTGTAACGTCTTTACCAAACGAAAAATAGTCAGTTTCAAATGACTTCTGCGGCTGAGATTGACCTTTTCGACTTTGCAAAAATGAAGCATTTCTTACTCTTCTGGAATGACCCTCTGAATTATGGTTTGTGAAAAGGTCGCTGATGAAAAAAAAACAAAATGTAAGTAAAACCTTCACTGATAGTAGTTTCGGTTAAAATCCCGCTTTCTAATATGTTTTAGCAACACAATAACTTGCCAGGCAATTGTGCTAGAGAGCTGTTTAAACCCTCAAAAGACTCGACAAGTCTTTGAGTCAGCATGGAAAAAAAATTTTGGTTTTGCTTTTTTGGGAGTGGTGTCATAAGTGGGGTAGGTTTTTGGCCATTTTTACTCAGATTACCTGGCCCTGGGCCCAAACCTCTAGATTAGGGGTCTCCAAACTTTTTTGTCCGGGGACCACACAAGCTATTACACAACAGTCCGAGGGCCAGAAATCTTATGTAATGTCTTTGTTTCAGGATATGTTACATTCTGACAAACAATTTTTTTGCACTTTTATTCCTTTTTAATTATTGACAAAATATCTCTGAGGGTCAGATGACATGGTTTCACAGGCCGGATTTAGCCCGTGGGCCATAGTTTGGACTTTGGAGACCTCTGCTCTAGATGGAAGTATTTCACTCAAGTTTTTATTAGAAACTAGGTTAGAATGCGAGTCTTTTGAGCCTTTGATTGACTTTCTAGGGTTCCAGGTTCAAAAGTTATGGCCTAAAAACAACAAAATAATTAATTAATACCACAATTAGACAATTAATTATTTGTTGTTTTTATGCCTAACATCATTTTTTTAGAGTGCAGTCATATTTTCTAATGCTTTCAAAAGTATGTGAGGGCCCAAGAAAAACTTGCCTAAAGCTCAGAAGTAGTGGTATGCTCACAATCCTCTGACATTTTGTTGAAAAATGACCCCTTTATTTTTGTGATGCTATAGCTGAATCTTTGCTTGAACATATTTGAACTCCTCATACTGTTTTCGTTTTCCATTTCAATGAGAAATACAGCAATATTAACATTGAGTGAATATCATTTAACATCAAATAAATTTGCTCAAGTAAAACTTTTAGTGCAATGATGAAGATCAAGTTTATGTCTAGGCTACACTTTGCAGTAGTTATACTACGCTTTAATCATGACACATTTTTATACTACATAAATTCAGTTACTTTGATTGAAGAAAATGAAAAGCATTTTAATTAGTTAAGAAATGAACTAGACAAGTCAATGGAAAAACATCTGAGACCTGCTGCAGTTGCAGAGCCAAAAATTGTTTGGGAGGGGCTAGTCAATCACAGCTTCAGTCACTGACATCTTTCCAACAGATGGAAATTAATACAACGCACTAGTAAAAATCTTTTGTCTGTTTAGGGGGGGGCATGGCCTCTTCGGCCTTATTCTAGCTGCGCCACTGACCTACTGTCTGAAGCGTTTTTTGGTGACCAGTTATTGCCATAATCCATTTGATCACAGTGAAGGTCCGATCAGTTTAACATGCTTGATGCCAGGTGACATGATTTCATATTATTTGCTCTCATACATACAGGGGAGCAAACAATACATTATAACATCATTACAAAATGGTTGTTTTTAGGTGCTAGCAATAGTCATTACTTCTACATACAACTTTTATTAAATGAAATCAAATCTTTGGACTCCTTTTTTGACAGCCGGGGTATGATCTAATCGTACTTTGATTTCAGCCTAAAAGCAGCAGTTGTCAGCTGTCTTATCAATGCCATAGCTCCTCTGCCGATTGCGCTAGAGAGCTATCCAAACCTTCAAACGGATCGGCCAGTCTTCTAGTCTGCACTCGAAAAAAATTTTCTTGTTGGGGGTTGCGAATTTTTTGTGAGTGACGTCATAAGTGAAGTAGTTTTTGGGCCATTTTGGCTCATGTTGCCTGGCCTAGGCCCAACCACTAGGTCAAAGTATTTCACTGGAAACTAGGCTCGAGTTCGAGTTTTTTGAGCCTTTGATCGACTTTCTAACGTTTCTGGTTCAAAAGTTATGATATAAAATAAACAAATTAATTAATTATCTAATTAACTAATTAATCAAGTATTTTTATTACTTTAGATCATAACTTTTGCACCCGAAACCCCAGCAGGTCATCCAAAGTAATAAAACACTCAGATTGTAGCCTAGTTGCCAATAAAAACATCAGCGAAACACTACCATCTAGTGGTTTGGGCCCAGGGCCAGGTGAAATGGGCCAAGGTGGCCTAAAAGTCCTACATCTATGACATCACTCACAAAAAATCCGCACCCCCAACCAAAAAAATTTTTTCAACTGCAAACTACAAGACTTGCCTAGTCTGTAGCGCTAACTAGACCGGAGAAATTCCTGCGCAAAGCCACGTGCGATCCAGCTGTTTTTGGCAAACCGCTTGAATTAACCCGGCTGAATGGTGTTAAGAAAAATTTTTCTTTGTTTTCACTGTGGCAGCTGCGGGACCATGTTGGTAGTTTCAGAGTACAGTTTTGCCACAAAAAAATTTAAGGTAATCAGCAGGCAGGGTTTTGTCAGACATTTTTCAAACACAGACCAAAATTTTTTTTAATGACCAAAAAAATTAAGTCAATTTAGTCACAATGTCTTAAAATATAGACTAATGAATACTGTTATGGGCATGGTGAGTTTCAATACTACCATGGGACAAACGACCAAAATGTCTCAGTGAAAAAATGACCGAAATGTCTCAGCTAAAAAGAAGTCAGCGGGATGGATATAACCTATGAAATTTTGATGCTTTTGGTGGCAAAATATGAATTTTATGTATTGTACACATTTTTCTACTGCTTTTGCTGGTGTGAGGTAGAAGCACATTAGGCTTGTAGCTATGGTTTTGGATACACCAGTTAACCAAGTTTCACCAAAACTGCCAAAAACATGGCCAAACGGCCCGTTGAATAAAAACAATTCATTGGTTTATTGACAGAACCACTAAATTTGCATAAATTTCTTCAAAATCTTATCACACAATAACTGTAATAAATAGATTCACTAACATGTGAAATATCTCTTAACAGCCTTATAAGAATAAAAGCCTACTTACATCTGTCCTAGGTCTTCATCATCATACTGATCAAAGAACTGTCTGTGAGCACAGCAATTTGGGGTAAAACTTAAGAATCTTTTGTGACCACATCCGCAAAGCAAAGTCACAGACTTTTTGAAAAAACTTTTTCTTAAATGTGGCTTGAACAGCCAAGGTGAATAAACCAGCAAAGAATTAAGAACTTTCATAACAACATATCAAATCAACATGTATCAACTGTATATCTACACATATTAATTGTGTGAAAAAAACAAGATAAAAAAGCAAGGACAAACCCAAAAAAATCACTTCAAATAAGCAACATTCAAACACAACACATGTGATAGTGATAAGTCATGTGTGTAGGGTTGAGAAATATACAGATGGTTAAGTGAGTTACGCATGGAGATGTCAGAAGTTACAATGCAGGTTATGAAGCGGAAAGCAAAGTAGCAACAATAACATTACAGAACAGAGGAGACACATAACAGGGGCAAAAGGCAATTTTTATCAACACAGACTATGAAAAAGCTATACAGTTACCCATGGACCATGATGAAGCACCACAGTGGCATATATATCCTGCAGGGACATCACATGATACCCGAATGAGATGAAGAGACAAAGATGGAAATAAGGCCAGTCAGAGATTTTAGATATGCGTACAGTAGCAACACATTTCAAAAGGTTTAACAATTTAAAAAAATTAAATACGTAAAGGGTACATGAAAAAAAAGTACACGGTTAATTAGTGAGGTAATGCAATAGGTCTAAAAAAAAGTTTTAATTTATATTGCCATGACGTCATACATCCATTCATCATCACACATCTATATTAGCCTAATTCAGTTTTTTAATAAGGAAAAAGAATGGTAGTTTGGGGTTTTACATCACTGGACAGGGACGATTTGCTCATCCAAGCATATTGTTGTCATGTGACCATTTCTGATGGCAAAATAAACCCTGCCAAAATTCATGATTTCGCAGTGAAATGCAACACACCAAAACAAACAAAAGGATAGATACAACAAGGGGCACATCCAGGGGATCTGTTTGGCTATCATCACAGGCCCCTTTGTACTTTAGGTACTCAGAATTAAAGCCGATAAAATATCAAATGCTGTCACTGCAGGTCACTAATGCGGGTGGTTTGGAATAGGCAACAGCCTAGATAGGCCTTCTAATGTTGCATAGTACTATTACAAAACAACATCTCTGCCTTATCTAAATGGTGTCTGCGCAATGACATGAAACAATTCACATTTTTGAACACTTTAAAGTCATATTGCATTGAACACAAGTGTTTCGGAATTTCTTCCTCTGGCAGTGGCAACTCCAATGCAAGCTAAGCTGTTAGAAACTCATACTCTGCCACGCACACGCAGAGCTATTTTGTAGTATTTCGCTTCATGGTGAGAGGACAGTGTCCAATCGCAATCGTTTTGCAGTTTCGGCCTAAATTTCATCTGCTATTTACACCTGCTAGGTTACCACTAAATCAAATAAGTTTAGGCCTTCCTCAGTGTCATGCCAAGTAATGCAGGTTCGTTTAAATTTTTACAAGAAATTTCTCATAATGAAAGGCGCAACAGCTAGCCTCAGAAATTGTGGTCGCATTATCTGAATAAAATATCAGTCAAATGTTGTACTGTATTTCAAAAATAGCCTTTTTACAATTGAGCAGTTGACGGTGTTGTTTTCCACACAATAAGTCCTCTATTCATTTCAAGTAAGTCACTTTTACATTACAATGTAAAATCATCAGAGCAATTGCAACTCAGTCATTCTTCTCCACAATGATTTTGCAGGTATATTTATAACACTGCCATCTTTGATAGACAACGCTTTACAGACACAGTTGTGTAGCTGATTGTCAGCTTTGATTTTAAAAGTGGATGTACGTATGGATAAACAGCTCTCATTGCTGTATGGCTGACATTTGCTGAATGTTTAACAACAGTGATGCCAGGTTATTTTGCAAAAATAAGCAAGTAAATTTGAAAAACAAGCCCAAAATAGGTCATTTAACTGACACCAACCCCAACATGCGTTTGGCAAAAAAATCCAACAAAATAAATTAAATAGAATAACAGGGAGGCATATCTGAAAAAAGATGACCAAAACGTGCATATTTTCACCAAAAAAAACACTGAAATTGCCTTTAGCAGTAAACTTAAACAGAAAAAGTGCCATAAAATTTGAAAAAAAGCAATCCACAAAACAGAAATCTGCAAAAAGCAAGCTTGAAAAAACAAGCAAACTTCAATTGAAACAAGCCCAAAAACAAGCAACTCACAAACCTTCCAAAAATCCTGCAACTCCACAAAAAACAAGCCCTAATTCCCAGGAAAATTGCAAGGATGGCAACACTGTTCGACAAGCTAAGTATCTGTGACCAAAAGCAATGATAATTTGGAAATCTTTCCTACATTCAGGCCCATGGGACACTAGGCAGGCAAGGAGTTCTGAGAGGGTTCCAAAATTTTTGATACTGTATGTCCAATAGTGTTAAACTATGTCCAACACATTTTTCCTGTAGAGGAGAAAATTTTTCAGGGGGGAAAAAGTCCACTTGCACCTCCCTAACAGTTACAGGCCTGGTAACATTTCTTTAGAATTTAGATTTTTCATTTTATTTTCTACGTGTAGCAGATTGCAAGACCGAAAGGAGCTTTTACGTGTGAGGGCATCTGAGCAATATTCAGTGAAACATTTAGGCTTTTCAAACCTAAATCAAGGTTGTAGTTGGTTGGGAACGGCGTTCCCGCACCTCTTTCTTTCTTAGCACTATAACCCTGTTGAGGAGACAAGGATATCAACAGATTGCACTACGTTCAGCAGCCAACATTAATCCAATAAGTTTGTTGGGTACATGAAAAACAAAATATGTTTAATTAATGTGCAAAGTAGAGTGTCTATTAGTTCTAGAAAAGGTAATACAGGTATTTGCCAACCATGCTGACACCGTAATGTCTAAATTGAAAGAAAGCGTTTCTCTTCAGAAAAAGGTGGGAGACAACAAAAAAGGGTTGGGTGAGAAAAGTTAGATGAAAAAAATCATTGCAAAATACATCTTGTTGTTGGCGACACAGTTATCACAGAATCAAAACAAACTATTCTCTGGAAAGGTAATTGCCTATACTTTAATTCCCGAAGTTTTGTTGTGCCTTCAGTGTTCAAAAATTTTTCACAAACCAAAACACAAACACATTGTCAATAAAAGCAAAATAGGATTTTGATATATTATTCTCAGAAGTAACGAGTTATCAATAACATCACGTCGTTGATGGCACAGTTATCATAGCATCAAAACAAAATACGCCCTGGAAATGTAGGCAGTGGCTACAGATACGCATGTGGATCTTGAAATAAGAAAAACTTATTAATACGCCACATGTGATGTAACAGTTACGCATGACGACAGTGCAGTAGGCTTGGTAGAAAGGAAGTAAATGTAAAAGATTAACTCTAAACCTAACCAACATTAACCCTAACCTAACCCTAATATATCTTATCCTAACCTTAAGCTAAGCTAACCCTAACCTAACACTAACCTTAAGCTAAGCTAACCTAACCCAAACCTAACACTAACCCTAAGCTAAGCTAAGCTAACGCTATCCTATCTTTAACCTAACACTAACCTGTGAACGTAAAACATAAGCCTGAAAAAAAGTAAAGAAAAAAAACAAAACAAAAGTCGGCAAGGAAGGTGAGATTCGAACCGAAAACCATAGGCATAGAATAGAAGGCATAGCTCATAACCATTACACTATACAATCCATGCAGTTTGACTGACAAACTGGCCCTTTTATCTGAATTGCGTCAGGACAAGCGTATCCTTACTTAGTCACTTCCGGAAATGTAATTGTCTGTACTTCAATTCCTGAAAGTTTCGTTTTGCCTTCAGTGTACAAATATTTTTTACAGATCAAACGCAAAAACTGTCAATTCAAGCTAAATCAGCAATAACTGATCTATTGAAGGTAGCCTAAAAAATTGAAGGGTAGCCTAAAGTATAACAATCTGAAACAAGTAATTAATTGCTCCAGTTTTGATGACCTCCGAAAGTGTAACAGGCTCCCCTTTGCCGTGCTTTTACTTGTACAAGCGTCAATGCCTAACACTATCAGCAAAATCGACACTGCCTATCAGCATTACAGAACTGTGTCAAAAGCTTTTGCCACAGGAAGCCCGTTACACACATTTGTTGGAGGTTATCAAAACTGGAACGATCATTAGGCTACCCTTCAAGTTCAATGTATGTTTTAGTTATCAAAATTTCTGTCTAAATTGTCAAAAAAATGAAATTTGGCAGGCACATGTTGCAAATTTGACAAATGATCCCCAATTTCTGTAGGCTACAGTACCTAAAACCACGAAGCAGCTTTTATTAACTTTTCAACCGCCAAGGCAATAGGCCAGCATGAATCATCATGTACTGACTGACTGCATCTCAACCACCACTCCACATGCGCATGAGGTAATCCACCCGCTTCTCTTGACCAAAAAGATGCAATTAACTTACTCTAAGCCACAAGTTATACGTCTTATGTCACAAATCCCTCAAAGACAATTCCTCATCCTCAAGGATATAGAAGGTTAGCATATCACAAGGAAAGAGACAAATCTACACGTGAGCGCAACAGAGGTGTGCAGGAGCCGGAGTGTCGGAGTAGACTCCGGCCGGAGTCTTAACGATTTTCGAAAATAGGAGTGGAGCCGAAGTTGATTTTTCAAAGGAAGGGCCGGAGTCAGTTTTTTTATTAAGAGGTTAGTTTGTTTATTATTATTGCAGATTGTTTTTTACAAAGCATGTTACAAAATAACCTTCAACAGTGCAAAAGTTAGGCCTACAATATGACCTCTTTTAGGAGGATTTGTCCTCTTTTCTCAAGAAAAGTGAATGGTCCTCCGAGGACGCTCAAAAATGCCCAAATGTCCTCTTTTTTCGCATTTCGAGTTACTTGTTTATACTTTCAACAAGACTTTTAGGCGAGACGTTGTATTTATTTCCAAAAAATTACTGTAGCCATGAAATATGCTGAATTGCTGGTTTAAACAAGGTTTTCCAACAAATTGCCCTACCATCCCAACCTTCTTGATTTTTTTGCAAACATTGTTTGACGTTCTCTGTAACATCTGGGCCTTTTTACATGTGAGGATCTGTCGCAATTTTTCTAGCGCAAGTTCGAACTTAAAAGACCGTAACGAAAGTACCGCTATTCGTCTCGACAAGTTCGTGATTTTACATGCGCGCATGTTGAGATAAGTTCGAACTTGGGATCTGTAAGTTCAAACTTTCGCCAGAAAAATTACAACAGAACCTCACATGTAAAAAGGCCCATTAATAGGTGTGAGTTTTGCAAAGGTGCAAGTTTTGTAGGCCTAGCCTACTAGTAGTGGTACTGTATGGTAGGCTTAGCCTAAGGCTATGTTCTTATTTCTTACAGAAGCTTGTCTAGTTAGGCTATAGCATATAGGTAGTTCTCAGCAGATGCTTTCATTTTTCTTTATTATTCTTTAAATTTAGACAACCATAAAGCAAAATAAGCTATAAATTATAATGCCGAAAAGGAAAACTCTGTTTAC
>Ga0210059_1005356_pt1 | contig 20657 bp, 11 predicted proteins | sample Ectturendosymbi2_FD_188042 | JGI IMG/M metagenome (GOLD analysis project Ga0210059, IMG submission 188042) | Ecteinascidia turbinata endosymbiont from Florida, USA - Sample 2 (SPAdes) (version 2) | ecosystem: Host-associated > Tunicates > Ascidians > Unclassified | place: Key West, Florida...
AAACTCGCCGCGGGCCGCAAAAGTCTATTTCGTCGTAGTGTGGAAGAAATTCTGAAAGGACAAGTAATTATCCGAAGTCGGGCTTTTGCAACATTTTCTGCAACTGAGTTCTCGCGGGCCGGAAGAGAAGATCTCGCGGGCCGCATGTGGCCCGCGGGCCGTATGTTGTGCAGGTCTGAATTAGACGCTCTTGGACACATCGGGTGACCCTCTCGCAAGAGCTGCAACGTGGTTTCTCGGAAACGCGAAAGGAAGGTGATGTTTCGAGGAACCTGGGTCAAAAAAGTTTTGCTTTAAGGATTGTAAAAGCTATTAAGTTGTGAAAAACGCGCCTGCAAATGGTGGTTTCAAAACAAGCCCGGCATTCCGGCTTGTGGAGCAAGCATAATAACTTTTGCTGCCAGGATTGCTGGAAAAATTGACGACTTTAGGCTGATTGGTACGATTGGAAGATGGAATGGCAGATAAGGCGTTGAACTGGCGTGGCTGGCAATCTGCCCAATATAATATAAATTCGCGACTGCCCAATATATTCGCGACTCTCGCTAGAGAGATGCGGATGCAAAAGTCTTGGAAAAGAAAAATAGTACTCAACTTTTCTCAAATGTAATAAAAAAAACAATGCTTCTTGCAGCTATCCACGCACCGGAAAGAGTCTCTGCCAGAGGTCGACCAAGGACCGGAGATTACATCTCCGATTTAGCTTGGACCAGTCTTGGTGTGGAGCCAGCAAAACTATCTGAGACTACTGAGGTTTCTTGAGTCCTATATGGATATTGCCACCATGACCAAATCCACAGGAAAAGCGGTTATGCAACATGCATTCATCTGTGAACCTGGATACAAGAATTTATGTTCGCTGAGAAAAATTATGCCAAATAAATCAGCCAGAAAATCATTGCTCATGCACATATCTCTTAGAATGGACGAAGTGCATCGATAACTGAATGAGCTTCATAGATTAAAACGCACAAATTTAGCTTGTTTTAAATCACTGTCACGCATTGCGACAACGTTCATGCTAACTTGGGATAGCATGGTCGGACACAAAAATAAAGCAAACTTTTACCTTTGAAAGCCTCCACAAATATTGCACTTTGCTTCAATGATCTCGGGGTTTGTCACTGCCGGGTCATTCGTTGGTAAATACAGGATGACGACAAGGACATCGCTGATGGTAGGATTCGTCTTCCCGAGTGGCTTCCTCTTGGCCAAAAGAATCAACATCGCACCCCCAAACGTTCACTTTTTCCTCGAACCAGTGGAGGGATAAAACCGCGCCTTGCTCAGAAGTTTCCAAAGGTGCGTGTCCCGATCCTGAGTTCAGTTATACTCGCTTTCTGTGCTTGTTTCGGGAGTGTCCGCTTGCTTCCCGAGGAGACTATCCAGATATTTTTCGTAGTTGGCGAGTCAATGGCAGCGCCGTGCGTGAACGATTTCTTTGCACCCACCTATCAGCGCCGAGCACGAGACTGGACAGGACGCAAATACTGTTTTTCAATCTTCAGTATGTCCCGACCGGGAATCGAACCCATACTACCAGCGCTGATGGCGCGTCCTTAACCAACGATACCGCTTAGCCATGGCCCGAACTGCAGGTGGCATCTCAGAACGCACTGAGTCCTCACGTTGCTTTGACAATAAAACTGTCAATCTACCGCATAGCAACTACCAACTATACTGAAAACCGGAAACAAAACAAAGCAGAAGCGAACGGTCGGTCGTCGCGAGTGACATTAGCACAGGGGCGGGCTCTTAATTCGGCTCTGGGGCCACTTTGAGAATGTCTCGTTTAGCGGAGGGCCGTAACTTCTAATGGAAATAGAAGCAAGTCTTCGTTCAAGTTAGCCTCAGCACTAGCGTTTAGTGTGAATTGGAAGAAATTTCAGATTTGAAGATTTTTCATGAACACTTCCGCAGGCCATTGAAAACGCTTATGGCCGGCCACATGCGGCCCGCGAATTGCCCACCCTTGTATCAACATGTTAACAAGTTGAAAAAATTGCTTTAAAATGATATTAGGTAATAAATTTTGTTTTCATTCAAGTTTTAGCAAAAGAAGCTCTGCTGCATTAAAAGTTACATAAAATTTGGTTTTCATAAAAAAACGGTCATGAACAAAATTCAAAATATGTTGTTTTTGCACAAAGGAAATTAATAATTTTCGTCATTAATGACTTCTGCACATTTTAAAAATAAAATTTAAACTTTATGCAACCCAACAGCACGTTAACCAAAACACCGTTCAACATTTTCTCTTAAGAATAAAGTTTATGTAAACCACCAGGAGGTTAACAACAACATCGCTCAAAACTTTCCCGTAAAATCAATTTCATTTTACATAAATTGATAAACAATAAACAAACTAGAAATACACAACGTTAGCAAATATCTATGCACTTTCAGAACAGAAACAACAGCGCAACAATCGTAACAAAACCGGAAATTGAAATTAAAGTAATTCACGTAACGCACGACCAGCACTGTGATGACACAAAGCTATAAATTACAGACCTATCAAGAGTGGATATGCTACTCATGCAAATTTGTTTTTAGTTGAAAAAAAATACCATAGAAACAAAACGCGGTAAGACACATTTTGATCTCGGACCTGAGTATGTGTTATTATTACGATTGTTACGAAATAATGAGATATATCCAAGTTTTCTATTGTATGTTAATGAGCGTTGATGATGTCTACACAGTAGGCGAAATATACACTCTGATATGATCATAGCACACTGTATTTGATTGCTGGCTGTGAAAGAATTCCTATCAGTAAACAGTGATATCTCCAACGTAATGGAAAAATTTGCTGTAACTTCGTATTGGTTTCTTCATCCATGAAACATTCCTAAGCACCTGTCTTAGGAAAGTTTTAACAGGAGGCAACTTGTTTTTCCTGGAATTAAAATTCATTGTTTTTCATTTGTGGAAATTTTCGAATTTCTTAACAGTTGGTATAGTTGGTTTGTATCTCTTGAAGTGCCGTCTGCTCTACTGTGACTTCAACCTCTGTAGTGTCATCAACATGACGTGGCAAAATAACAAGCACGTTTTTCCTGATGCAGTTTCGTGCACGTGACATAAACTGACCAAAGAGCGGTGAGTAAAGCAAGGGATTCATTGCACTGTTTATTGGAAGAAGTAATCCAGCACTTGCAATGTAAGCATCGGGTGGTAAAGGCACCCCTGCAACATTCAAGTATGCCATAATGCAAATTGGAATCCAACAGAAAAAGTCAGTCAGCAATAGTCGAGAAATTCTTTTTTGTATTTCTTGATTTGAATCTTTCTTGCTAGCTGTGGAGAAATTCGTGCCAGTGGCTTTCTTATAAACAAGTGCATAGACGACTACCATGTAGATAAAGAGCACGAAATTAAGTGTGATTAAAAAAGTGGAATATTCCCAGGCACTTTCACTAGTAGAAGCGTAGAAACGTGGCATGCAAACGCTTGTTTGAGAATAAAACCCAAACTCTGCTTTTATTTTGTTGTATTCGAACTCGCGCAAAATGGTGTTTTTGACATTTGACCAAGACTGATGAGTGGAATTTTTGTCAGAAACTTTGTTTGCTATGGCAATGAGGTCGTCTTTTGAAATGGTGTCGGTATTGAAAAAATGGTTGGGAAACCAAACTTGAGACACAAAATAACCAGATTTCAATGGAATCCATGGCAGAAAAGCGAAAAGTAAGGAAAATACCCAACATAAAATTCCAACGAAAACGATCCATTTGAGTTTCATGGTACGAGTCAGGAATGGCTTGTAAATTGAGACGAGTCGCAAGGTGGACATGGATGCCATGATGAAAGCAGATGATTCTGATGATAAAACTGCAACTGTGCCAAGTATCGAGCAAAGATTGCTTGATCTCCATTCTTTATCAAAAAAACAATAAACTCCTGAATACCTAACACCTTGACCAACAACTGCTAACAAGTAGAAGCCCATTAAAAAATCGGAAATGGTAAGGTTGAAAATCAAGAACCTATTTGCTAGTTTAGTAAAACTATTGATTGTGGCAAGAGAGTTGTTTCTTTTGAGGTCAAAAACCATCTCCATTAATGTTAGAATGTTTGTGGCTAGATTTCCAGTTAAAGCCAGAAAACCCATAACCCAAAACAATGAGCGTAGAACAGGATTGGCGATCATTTCATATTTATCTGAAAACAGAGTTTTGCATTCGTCTAAGCCTGTATCGCAATCTTTTATACCATTTTGAACAAACTTTTTATCGATTGATATTGGTTTTCCACTTTCGCAGTAAAATCTTTTCTCTCCACACAGTTGACGACTTTCATCTTCACCTTGGTTGCAGTCTTTAATTCCATCACAAACAAACTCGTTGCTTATAGAAATGGCATCTCCAGCTGTTGTGCAGTTGAATCGTTTGTTTAGACAATCGGAGTTTGTTTCATCAGAATGATCGTCACAATGGAATATGCCGTCACAGTAGTAGCGTACGTCTATGCTCATCATTTCTTTGCTTTTGCATGGAAACCTCATCGAACAGTTTTCTTCCACTTCACGACTGCATTTGTTTGACCAATCGCGTACCAAGTTAATATATCCATCACATACGCGATTTCCATATCCAGTGCGACTCCAACTCCCGCATTCATCATCACAGAATGATGGTCGAGGATCACACTGTGACTCGCATTCATCCTCCATCCAACTGCACTCTGGTCTGTTGTCGCATCTTGTGGCGAGTACAGAGATGATGTCGATAGACTTCGCAAGCATGGCCCAACATGGCGTTAAACTGCTGGATCGCTGCTGGTGATGACAAAACCGTTGATTGACTTTATCTTTACACTCAACTGAAAAATTGCACAGAACCTTGTCCATGGCCACACATTCAGTGGAACTATTGCAATGCATCTGGCCTGGGGGACATCTTGATCCCTCATCACCAAGAAGTGCTTGTGCAACAGATTGATTGGAACACAAAAGTTCATCAGAACCGTCATAACAGTCGATATATTGATCACAAACTTGTTTTGGCGAAACAATCAATTTTTTGTCCAAGCACAAGAAACATCGGAACTCGCCATCTACGAAACATATATCTGAACCGTCTGCGCACTGAGGCGTCGACTCGTAAAGATTTTGCTGCGGCAAAACACACACGCTACTTCGTGACTTTCCTGAACATCGGAAACCAAAGCTTTGCTTTTGTTCGTCACTCCCATCATCGCATTGCAACTTTGTGTCGCAGTAATGAATATTGTCGATGACATGTCCGTTCTCACATTGAAAGATCTCTCCCAAACATTTTCCACACAGAGATGAAATGCAGATCCATTTGGTTGATAAGTTCAAATGATGGAAGGATAGATTGTTGCTGTGACAGGTTGTGGTGTTTTCGTTTGAATTTTGGAGCAAAAACGATTTACCTTTATTTGTTGAACATCGATTAATTATGATTTGGCACTTATGGCACCAAATTTTAATTGCTTCGCATGGTTCGTCACTGTGGCTTGTGTTACAATCATCTTTTGCGTCACCGATCCAAATGTTGGGAATGCACTTTCCAGATGTGGTACAATTGTCATTACCTGGAATGCATCCACACTTATGACCATGGCTCGCACAACATATATTCTCGTCATATCCACTTGTCATGTCTATTATTCCATTATTTACCTTGGACCTTTCAACGCACTCATCGTTCCTACAATAAACATTTGTGTTTAAACAGTACTTTTCATCCGACCAATCACCACAGTCATTGCGTCCGTCACATACCCGTGACTGAAGTAGACATCCCCAGCTCCCTGCACAACCATCATCAGACTGGTAACAATCACATTCGAACTCATCAACTGGACATTTACATCCGGCCTCATCTGACCAATCGCCACAACTGTTGTATTCATTGCATACCTCATACTGAAGTATGCATCCCTCCCTCCCTGTACAACCATCATCAGACTGGTAACAGTCACATTCGAACTTTCCGTATGTGCATTTACACCCGGTCTCATCCGACCAATCACCGCAGTCATTGATTCCATTGCATCTAAACCTACGATTTATGCATCCCCTCCTCTCTGTACAACCACCAGCAGACTGGTAACAAGCACATTCGAGGTCGCCATTTCGACATTTACATCCAGATTCATCCGACCAGTCACCACAGTCGTTGATCCCATCGCATACAAACCAATGATGTACGCATCCCCTCCAACCTGTACAACCATTATCCGACTGGTAGCAAGCACATTGGAAGTAGTCACCTCCACAGCCACATCCGGACTCATCCGACCAATCACCACAGTCGTTCATCCCATCACATAGATACGATGATGACACATTGCACGTTGGTGTAGGTTTGAAATCTGCAAAAATAACTCTTGCCAAACTATGGATAAAAAACACTTAAAAATGAGTCAAGTAAAAATTGTTTGATAAATAAATGCAAAAGAGCGAAAAATCACAACCCAGTAACAAATAACAACCATGTTTTTCATGTTTCGGCCATGCATTACTATCCCTTGTATTTCAGGAAAGCCAGCCAAAAATAAATATGTTCTCATTTCAAACGAAAATCCCAATCACCTTTTTCAAAGTTAAATAAAGTCAAGGCGGCCATCCCGTGCACACCATCATGACACAAGGCGTGTTGGTGCAAGTTTTAAATTTGCAAATTCGCTTTTTTCAAAATATTCATAAGAAACAAAATGTGTCAAACAAACCTTATTGGTTTAAAATAGGTTCAATCGATGATTTGGTGGCAGTCGTTAATAGGCATCACAGACCAGTTCGCCGATTAATCGACTTTTGGCTACTCCGTTGGAAATATCTCAAAACTTGTTTCAAGGAACAACATGAGTGGTCACATAATTCCAGCTATCAACAATATATCAACTATTATCAATTAACCTCTCTAACAATGGTCTTTAAGGATTTTCCCCCAGTTCTGTACGGCTGACCTTGACTAAGGACAGCAGATTTTTTCCAGATCCGAGACCACTATGATCATGACATACCAGCTTTCAAATAGCAACAATGTCTTTCAAACGATTGTACTAGTCATAAAATCTGTACTACTTTACAGAAGAACATGAAATCTTATTTTTTTAGGCATTCCCAATTCCCAGCAGTCATCTGGCATGAGCAATTCACAATATGTTGCATTAATAATATGCACTATGAAATTAGTTTGTCATTGTACATAAGTACATTGCCACTAATCGGCCGATTAATCGGTAATCTGCTTTTTTGCTTATCAGTGTATCCTACTGAAGTCAAACCGAAGTTACAGTAGTTAAAATGTGAAAAATGCCAAGCCAGTATCAAACGTACAGTCTCATTTTTCATGCATTTCTGTGCATCATGGTTGGATTACTGTTTTATCTTTTTTTGATTTTCTTCATAGTTGTTTTTCAAATAGGACGGCTGATCATGTTGTGCCTTGTGCAAGCAACGCTCATTACGTAAACAGCAACTGCATGAGTCTTCGATAAAATAAAGGTCATCGCCGGTGATTCTTGACTGCGTGATCTGGTTTAATTTCGGAGGTCATTAAGTGAAAATGTCGGAGGTCATTAAAGGTCATTAAACGAAAAGAGGTCATTAAATGAAAGTTCGTTGAAAAGCACGGTGCATTGAAAAAAATTGATTTGACATAAACAACCCCAGCGCCTCACAATAGCGGCCGCACTTTTATTTGACCGTAAGATTGGAGTGTCTGTTTCTTACTGCAGTTAAGTTCGGAGTGTTTCAGAAACGGGGCGCGATGACTTGTTCGAAAATCACTCATTAAAGCTGTGAACAAATTTGTATGTTTGTTTTGCCAATTCTCTGTCTTTGCAGGTCGTTTTTTAAAAGTTGAAACGACTCGTAACGCGTGATCTGCTGCCCTGCTGATTAGAAAGTTTAAAAATTTGACGATTTGAAGTTGTTAGTTTCTGTTTCTGTTGACGCTGCTCCAAGAACGGGTTCTCGTTAACTTGTGATCTTTCACAAGATTTCATGCGTGGCGTAGTAGCTCATCGATTGAGTGCTGACTCCTTGTTTAGATCCCGCCACAAACGTGTTATAGCCGTGGTTTTCAACCTTTTTAATGCAGCGACGCATTTTGCAACCCAATTTAACCTACCGACCCCCTTTCAAAAATTTCCAGTCAGGCATATGAAAAGCAGTTGCGTTTGCACAATAGAAAATCACAATGACTAAAAAATCACGTACGATATCACTTTGTTGAACAAAGACTCATTTATTCAATTGATGCACATGGCAGCATCAGTGAGAGAGACCCGTGCCGTGTGCAAACACATCACCTCACAGAGCAGAACAACTCCCAAGTTAGCAACCGCAATCAGGTATCTAAGTTACAAACACAGCACATTCTTACGTCACAAAGTTATTCGTGCGTTGCCGAACGCAACAGTACTGTAATGGTCATAATCAGTTGTTCACAAATTTTGAATGAAAAAGCAGACTATCATTTTTTCCAGGTGATCATTGTTTTAGCTACGACAAAAAGTGTTTCCATGTACAAAATATAAAATCTAGTTGTAATTCTGAATATTTTCATCAGAACCTCTCGCGAACCCCAGAAAAAAGACAAACGACCCCCAGGTTGAAAACCACTCTGTTATAGGAACTTGTGATTGCTAATCAGCCAAATAAAAGTAAAGTAAGTCAGAGCGTTCGGGCGACGAATATGAATAAGTACTGTGACCTCGGAGAAGGTCGGTCAATGCTTGTGTTTCTAGCTATCAGTTTCGAATCATCAATATTTTGTATTATTTTATTGAAATTGTACCTGAACTTGTTTTTTCGCCTGAATACTAAGTAGATGATAAGGCGATTCATTCAGCGACCGCGAATCTATCACCTAATAATTAAGTTGGGAGACGAACACGACGCCACGAGCTGTCACCCCTCCAATTATCACCGAATTTCGGAGAACTGAACTGAACAAAAGTGTAAAACAGAGTAACTTTAAACGAGGCATTTAGTACATGTTAATAATCACACCACCTCTAATCTCCGCTAGCTTATTTTAAACCTGTGAGTTAAGAGATCTTAAATTGGACGATCTTGGTGCTATTGATCCATCCGATGAGATATTCAACTCTACACGACATTGATGATAAGAAAACGTATTTCCACGTATTATTGTTTAAACCTACACCAAACGCTAGAATTAATCATATCACATCAATTCCACGTTTCCTCCCCACAAATTCAAATACACACATCAATATAAACGTATCGTTCGACATAGAGGTCAAACTCACCAGCTGCTTCAACACTTCCTTCTTTAAACGACATGAATGACAGAATTAGCATGAGAACCAAAGACGTCAGATGCTTCACAAACATTTTTGCTGGCATGGCAACGCAAGAGGGAGCGAGATTTTTGGGTAAACTAAAAACAAAGCAGCCAAGTTGGTTATATTTTAGCAACAATTAAAAAAAATGAAAAATAATATTTCGGCAGAACATGCCTAAAAATTCCCTTGATCAGCTTCCACCCACTGAAACGGTGTGTTTTATCTCTTAACTAAATTTATTAAACGTCTTACGTTTCACCAGCTGCAGGGTTATTGGCATTGTTAGTTATTCACACTGTCATGTAGTGTTCCTGTTTCAAGGGTTTGTGCGGGTTTTCCACATTGATTTACACCACGAGTGTCTTTTTGGTCTTGGAATGCTATTCCTTTCGGCTTTGCAGGCCGAAGATGGCCAGCGGGCACTGTTCGCACATCACTGCGTTAAACCCAACGCCTGGCCAGGGAGTGCTGAGAAAAAGTTTGATGCGGGCACGTGGACTTCACATGTGCTAAAGTCAAGAACATAAAGATGGAAACTTGTAGGTTAAAGGCAAATTGCTCAGAGAAGAAACCGGATCTTTTGAGCGTAAATCACATCAACTTCGGGTAGATGAAAGTACTTTAGATTCGACGGTAATTTGAAAGGATAAAAGGAATAAAACGAAAAGTAACAACATCAGTGGTATCTAAAGAAAACGTTTGTACGCGGTTAACTCGACAAATGCATTAACGCTCGTATATAACTTTACCGCTCTTTTCAAAATTGTGTGGTAAAAATCCTTACCTTGAGATTCTGCACTAAATCTTGCTTCAACCGAACTTCGAGTCGTGAAAGGTTTGATACTAGTCAAGCGTTAAAAGCAAGACCTAAAGAAAAGAAATGTTTTTCTTATTTTAATATTCCATGTAATTTTTTATCTCACGCTTAACCCCCACACCACAAGGGTATTTACACAAAAAATGCAAGAATATTGGCTCACAAGCCGACACAGGGAAAGTAGCAATACGCGCACACAAAAGAGGCGTTAGAACAAGCGCGCAGGTATTACCAAAAATGAGAAAAGACTGTGCACAAAAAGGCGTCAGTTGGTATGCGCAGGAAAACGCAAGCATGATTAAACAGTAAACAACGCACCCTTCTTACCATTATGCAGATGCATCACATAATGAAGGAAAAAAACAACATGAATTGCTTGTAAGGGCGGCTCATACCTTAGAACTGGGGTGGGGAACCTATAGTACTGTATGGACTATCACGGGCCGCATGAATGGTTGAATATCACTGGCGGGGCGAAAGATCTATTAATTTTATGCTAAAATTCTACCTTTATCTAACTATGAGGAAGAGTGACTTCTCTGACTTACTATTTAAGTACTTGCTTCGTTTTGACGCGATGTTGTAATGTAACTTGGGTTACGAAAATTCTGATGCGGGCCGTATCGAATGTTCACGCGGGCTGCATTTGGCCCACGGACCGCAGTTTCCCCACCCCTGCCTTAGAATATTGGTCAGACACACATAATGGAAGAGTCAAACTAATACAGCGGTGAGCAGTTCCGAAACGTTTTAGAAAACGACCCAAATCTGAGTTTGGTTACCCCTGGCTATTAAAATGATGAGGGTGTACAGCGACCACCAGGTGCTCTGTGATCGTCAGGATGCAAATCACAAGCATTAGTGAGACTGCCGGTGTCACATATTGTCGTATACCAGGGGTGTGCAACCTTTATTACTGAAGGGCTAAACGCAATTAAACAGATTAGACCGCGGGCCGCGTCCTCGTTTCACACAGGCTGTCTAGTACTAGTGACCGGCATAAAAATCCACTTTGTTGTATTGCATTTGGCCCGCGGGCCGCAGGCTGCACACCCCTTTCGTACACTATAGTTGATGCAAGTACAGTACGGCAACTACATCAAACAGGTAAATTACATCATAAATAATTTCCTATCACATCACAAGAAGAGATATTTGTTTCGCTTTATTGATGATAGCAACTAACAAGTGATAAAGTTAGTTTTCACTTGTTTTGTATTGGCAGTTCATTAAAGTTATTTCCTCCTAAGTTGTACATTATTAGTTTAGCTGGGTTAGGTTTTGAAATAGCGCTGCTCAAGGAGCTAATTTGCAACTGGCTCAAAAAAGCACGCATCTGCCTAAATGCTTGCTGATATAGGGCCCCATCTGGAGTTTTTTGGGGGGCCCCAACAGCTTTTCACACGGCTCTGAAGCTACTCTTTTCTCAAGTGTCTATAGGCTACAGAGAGGCATAGACAAGCAGTGGTAGCGTTGAAAGCAAACAACCCAGCTTGGATCGCCTCGGCGCGACCCATTTTGTGACCCTTCGGGACCTTTGTTTGGGTACCTGTTTGACCCTTCGCGAACTTGTTTGGGTACCTGTTTCAGGCGACCTTGTTTGGGTCGCGACCCAAACTTTGGGAACCAGTGAACTAACAGGATATGTCTATTGGTGTGAATAAACCTAGCAGATGAAAAAGGTGACTTCACAAATGAACTTTTCTGTGAACACTATAAAAAATTTGTAGAAAGCCATTTTTGCCTTTGGGAGTAAGAATGTTGGCAGTCGAGGCGACCTGCACTCCATTTTTCATTTGCTGACCTGCAGGGTTGCCAGGTTGGCTTTTTTGATGCCAAATTTAAGAAATTTGGCTTTTTTATAGACACTTGGCGTCAAGAAAAATTGAAAAATTGCTAGGCTTTTTGGCTTTTTCTTTTCAATATTTGGCTTTTTTTCGAGGCAGTTGGCACATACCATCAGACTGGTGTTTTGGCTTTTTAAATGTCTTGCTAAAAAGTGTTATTAGGCTTTTTTAGACAGTGCTGGGTGTATTTTCTCAAAATTTATCTGCAAACCCATAAAAGAATAAAGTTGTGGCATATCTGGTAACCAATATAACCAAAGGTTCGTGGAAAAACTGTAGAAAATGTGGAAGATGAAGATTTGGAATTCCTGTTCCTGTTGAGTGTAAAGGTGATGCTACAACGTTATTCTTCTAAAATGTCCTGCAAGTAATAAATAATTTTAAATTTCATGTGTATTTAACAATTTGGCGTTTTTCACCCGGCTTGGCTTTTTTTCAGACATAGTTTGGCTTTTTTTTTTCAAGAGATGTCTGGCACCCCTGCTGACCTGCGAGTGACGCTAATGAGTTTAGCGCTCCTAAAGTAAAAACTCGCCTTGCGAACACAGGTGGTTTTGGTCAGGGCTCCCACTGCTGCTTTTTTCCACCCAGATCTGGGTTTTATCGAGTCCACCTGGGTGTTTAGTTTTAATTATGAAAAATCCCGTTCAATCTGGGTTTTTTGAAGATAGAAATTTGGGAATTAGCCGCAGTAAATCTTATAGTATAATAAATATATTTTCCGGTAATTACAGTGTTCGCATGCCATCCTCAGGTGAAAAAAATACTCACATTGGTGAAACAAAACGTGTTCAGTCTGTTTCACACCCTCACACCCGACCAGTATCAATGTCAAATACTGTAGGGTGCTTGCGATCCGGTACAGTCAGCCATGCTGTTACGCGTAGGCCTATACAACAAAAGTAACATGAATAAATCACAAACGGTTACACAAACATGTGGAAGATTCGCATTTGGGTGAACGATTTATAAAGTCATTGTCTCAGATGCCAGCTGACGAAATTGGTGAAGCAATGTTTAAGACTGAATGTTTAAATTTCATGGTGGCCCGATGCATGCATACTAAAAAAAACATATCATTTGGAGGAAAGATTTGTTGCCAGCTCAGGGATTTCAGATTCCTTTGCAGCTCAAGATCTCACAAAAAGATCCAAATTCAATAGAATACCAAACGCGGTCCTACAGTCTCCCCATCTTGTGCCTGAAGATCAGCTGGAGGCTATATCGACAGTTCAAAGATGTGTCTTTGTCCAAATAAATCCCTGATTTCTGGTATTATCTACGTAACATCAAAGACGGCTTAAATAACTCGGAATTTGGAATACTGTACTTTATGATTTAATGACCAGACACCAGATTTATGTTTTGCCAAACTCTGTTGCAAGGGTGCCCAAACCTGCTGTACAGTATATATGAGCCGCCTATCGTAAAACTCAAGTTACGAAAAGCCGCAGCAAAAGTCTAAAACACGAATTTATTTGCAATCTACGCATCTGTGACATCATATTTCTTTTTGGAACGACTTGCAAAAGTAATGCTGTACGGTACGCAAGCTACCGCAATGCCAATTTACAATATTTCTACAGTTTGCAATAGAAATAAAAAACAAGCAATGATTTTTCGGAATGCTCGAACAGCCGCATGCAAAGGTTCGAAGAGCCGCAGTTTGGCCACCCCTGCTCTACTGCATCACAAGAAAGAATAATTTCACTTGTTAATCATGTGAAAACAGTGCTTCTCAACCTTTTTCGATTTCGTTCACCCCCTGCCGTCGATTGCTGCATTCCCATTCACCCTGTTGTTGTAAATGCATGGGTCGATGTGACAATAATCATAGTATTGTGCATCGATTGTTCATTGTTAGACCACGGTATTTGCTCTACTTTATCCACAGCATGCTTTCCACCATGCAGCAAACTGGCTATACCATCTTCAAACTGGTTTTATTTCGTAAAATGTTTCTTTCGTTTCACTAGCACAAGCGATATTTGAAAAGAGGAAAGAACAGGTTTTTTACTAGAAGAATCATTTACGACTGATAATTGAGGGAACTTTACTGTTTTCGCAAATATTCGTGCTGCTGCTTGAAAAATTGTGAGGGATTGTTTTGATGAATGCCGTGTTTGTTTTGTAAATGACTCCGCAGTTTTGAATGAGCCAAAAACTACTTGCTATGTTTAAAATAGCAAAATATGCATTGAGCACACGTCTCAAGGCTGACGTCTTCACTTCCACATTCGCCTTTTAATTTTTTACGGGAACTTATTCTCGACGTTAACCTTCCTTTTTAAACCTGGTTCTTTAAACTGCGAAGCTGTCTTGTCCTGATCGATTTCATATTCTACGTATTCACAGTTACTTTCAACAAAACCAAGTGTTTTTGTACGTATTTCTTAGACATTCTGCAGGTATTGCCTGAGATATGAACGCATATTAGATGTTGGAATCAATATCAAACTGGTAACAAACAAACATCACAAATAAGCTACTCCTATATTTCGATTAGCTAGGTCTGCACTTCACTGATAAGGCTACTCGGATGAGTGTTCGTGTGTCTGGTTTTCACTCGAGATTGAGAATGAAACTTTCGAAAGTACTGCGCTTCTAGCAGATAACCTTTGCACAGGAGTACAGGACGCTCATATAAAGAGCACAGCAGAAATTCCACCACTTGATTGAATAAGCCATGGCATGTCTCGGTAAAATATATCCCCATTACGTAGTAGACTCAGTTTGCAGAGGAAACTTTGGAAAGAGGAACTATAAGTAAATCAGTATTCAAATCACTGTTTCACCTCATGTGTTTGCATTCATATGTCTTTTTGCAAATTAATACTTCTGTTTTTTTGGTAGATAAATAGTTTTTTTTTATGTCCGATCTAGGTTTATTAGAAATTACTGAAAGGGAGCCCTGGTTTTTGGACAGCGTGGTCGGTCGGGTTTTGCATGCGCTGGCAGACTGTGGGTCCAGAAAAACTAATATTGCTACCTTGATATGTGACAGTGCGTTGGTTGGGTTGAGCCCACCTCTGCGAGCTTTGTACTTGGTTTACGGCGGCTTACCATTGCTGCGTTGAGTAACTTTGAGATCTTAGGTGGTGAACTGTTGTAGTCGTAAGGCTTGTGTCTTTCTGCCGTTCGAAAGTATCTTTTTAGTTTCTGTAACATGTGGGTACAGACTAGCGCGTGTTACGCATCAGTTGTGTGAACCAAAGGGATTCCTTACAGTTGCGCTCAACAGGTAGGATTTCTCAGGATCGGTTAAGTATTCGGCCGTAGACAAATCCGCTGCCCAGCTGCGGGTTCATAAGTCAGTGCGGAATCAGCGTGACGATCTGGAATTTCTGACCCGGCCTGAGCCAGACGGTGAGCCAGCAGCGAGAAATCGCTGCACTCACAAAAAAGCTCTGCCACTATTTCCGTTATATGCGGAACTTGACATGTCACCCACAACAAAACACGGACAGCCAGCAAATCGCTTTACAACATTTGGCAAAACCGTCAGTTTTTTGCTCTGAACATCAAGTGGTCGTTCGATGCAACAGCTCTGGAGAATGTAACATTGACGTAAATCAAAACTTGGAAATTGGACACCTGAGGCAAATATGCCAACAGCACAGTGATACGTCCTTCCTTGGTGCATGCTTCCAGAAATAAATTTTATGCCAATCTGTGAACCTCCCTCACCCGGATCGTTAATGCAACGGTGTAATTCTGCCATTTGAGAAATGCTTTTTTTGTGACAGGAAAGACAACACATTTATTGAACCAATCAACAAAGACTTCACGATCAATAATTCAGAAGAAATTTAGTTAGCTTAAGCTATCGTTAAATCTAATTTACACGAATGCATCACCAGCACCTGTATCAAATCTTCTGTCATTTGATTTTCAATTCTTTTTGCATCAGAAAAAAAGCAAAAGGGGCAATTAGAACTTGCAGCGAATTGATAAAGGCCTATCTTCCAACTGTGTGGCTCTACCATCGGAAACACGTGATTTTTTTGCGAAAACAAGCAGAGGCAGATCCTCAGAAGCTCGCCACGAGGCTGCAGTTGGTTCTGTTGTCTTCGATCAGTGGAAGTAATCACTGCTGCTACTGCTTTCTACAAATTTTGACATTAACTGAAAGACCTATGAGACAAGAAAAGGGAATAACTGACGAACTGTTCCAATCCCACCAACAAAGGAAAAACTAAACATTTCATTCATTGTACGCTACCAATCTATTGTTCGTTTGTGCCTAAGCAAGCGTATTAATTAACATGATTTTAGTCAAGCTAAGTTAATTATTACATTTCATCGAAATTTCCCACTTTGTCGGGCTTTCTAGATTTTAGAATATGTTGAAACGCCCGATCCTTCACGATCTTTCGTAGACCGCTACGCTCTGGTTAACCGCGTGGTTTGACTCTGGCACCAGTTATCGCGCACGTGGTGTCATCCTCAGAACAAGAGTGCTTTGTCTGAACCGTTGCCAAACGCAGGTTTTCTTAGCAGTGGCTAAGTTTGTGAAGCTCTGGGAAGGCCAGTCTTTTCAAATTGCAAATTTATTGCTCATTGTAATTCTAGCCACACTTCGTGTGTGTTTCTTTCTATACTTGTGTTCAAGGGCCAATATTTCGCCATTAAGGTTTGCCTTACGGTTTCAGAGGACTGAAGGTGGGTTTAAATGCGAAACTAGTTTATCTGTTAAGTAAATTTTGATCGACTTACTTTCACCATTTTTGTTGCTTACAACTATGGAAAAACAAGTACGGGCAAGTTCTAATCATCGCAGAAGTATGAAAGTAGAAACAAGCATGCAGATTCCTCAGAAATTCGCCGCAAGGCTAGAGTTGGTTCTGTTGTTATTAGGAAAAATGTTGATCAGCCAGTAACACCATGCGTAGAGTTTTGAGTGAAGTTGCAACCAAAGAACCGATGGGAGCTCGGTGAGGAAAAAGTTTCATTGGGGTGCACGCTGCAGCAGAAATACTTACCTGCTATTTTAACTTAGTTCATTTCCAGAAGTTATAGTGTTTTTATTATTATTTTATTCCAAAAACACGTAGATAAAATTTCGTCATTGCAAACGTTTTGATGCCACTCGTTTTTGCAGCCCAGCAAGTAACGAAGCTGCGTAAAAAAATACATATTGCTTTTCGTCAAACGTATCTATGATGCGGAAGCGGTTGACTTCTATAAGAACTTCCGTCAATTTGCTTTTTTTGCTGATCCTGAACCAGTGAAAAGAGCCAAGTATTTGGGAAAGTTTTTGTTTTGTGGTGTAGAAAAAAAATTGCGAATCAAATGAATACAGATTTGATACAGGTGCTGGTGAAGTATTCGTGCAAATTAGATTTAACGATAACTTGCGCCAGCTGAAACTCTTCTGAATTATTGATCGCGAGATCTTGAACTTTTCTTGTTGCATTGTTGATTGGTTCAATGAATGTGTTGTCTTTTCTGTCACAAAAAATTCTCAAATGGCAGAATTACATCGTTGCATTAGCGATCCGCGTGAGGGACGTTCACAGGTTGGCATAAAATCTATTTCTGGAAATATGCACCAAGAAAGGATGTATTACTGTGCTGTTGGCATATTTGATTCGGGTGTCAAATTGTGGAGATTTTTATCACATCATGGTTGCATTCTCCAGGGCTGCTGCATCGAATTTCTGCAAAAACCTGCAGGTGAAAAAATCTCTGGAACATACTGTCAACCTCAAGGTGAAATACACTTACTTTCTGTGCATCAAACACAAACAAAAGCATTAAGAAAAACCCTAACAATTCCAATCAGATGGACGAAGCTAATGAAATTGAAAATTTCCGCTCCGGTGCGTCTATTGAAGAACATAATAGAGCGAAAAGTTTACGATAGAATTAAAGACTAAAAACTAAGACTAAAAACAAGTAAGAAGTTACTGAAAAAAAATAGCATACGACAAAGTTTAATAAGTATCGTACATCAACTGTAATTTTTTCATGTTTTACTTGAAACAATATCTCAGGCAAAGATTATTTTAAATCAGATGATTTGTAAACTGCAAAAAAAGTGATATCAAACTTTGTTTGCGGAGGGGAATATTTTTCACATTCATTAGGGGATGAACTACCAAAGGCGCCAAAGACCGATTTAGCTAAAGCCCTACAAACTATGAAATTGCAAAACACTGCAAACTATATTTCATACGTATGCTTCCATAAAATAGAATAGGTTGTTGAAACGAACCAAAACTCAAATATGTGTTGAATAACTTGGATCAAGCAACAAAACTCCGCAGGAAACGCTGACGCAATAATCACTATTATTTCGTAGGTGTTTCGGGGACATATACAATGCCGCCGATACCTATAACTTACTTTTGGTAATAAAAATCGAAAATGTTTACGCGCAACAAAATATTTTGCAACGCGCTAGCTCTTTGAACCTTGCTCCAAAAATCTTATCATTTTAACAGAAAAAAGGTAATTAGCTGTCGCAAGTTTGTTGCGGAAAATATTATTAAACCAACACCTTCTAGAAAGATCTTGATCTATATAGAATTTAAATAATTGAAGATTGCATATATCTCTTATCTGACAACTATGTAGAAGTAACAACACTGCTTTGTTCATCTAACACTAACTGTATGGATTCTCCCAAGAGGACGACAGCGTACGTTGACGTAACGACTAAGCGTAGTAAAGTCAGTTCTACTTCTAAGGCCGTTCCAGTACTTCCCACTCTACCACTACAGCAAGAACCGCCTCGTTTTAACGGCAATCAATCAAATCCAACACGTTCCGACAACATCACTTAGCGATCGTGACCAGTACCTCCATTTCTTGCCAGCCAAGAGATGCAACTGTAAACTTGTCAATTTACGACCTTATTTTCAAGCATTCCTTCAACGAAACTCGATGCAAAAGAGAATCCATTTTCCATCGAATGTCACAAACAGTAGCGGACACAGGCTGATTTGGTGGGGGGGGGTGCGATGTCGATTTGCAATGAACCCAATGCTTCACAGGACCATATTGCGTAAATCGATCACTTTCGCATACGTAGATTTACAAGGAAGAAAGTCTAAGCTTGGTTTAGAAGAAGCTTGAGTGATAAAACTGGTCAAGCTTTAACACTGCGCAGCTACGGAACCAACAAGCAATGAAGCACATAACGACCTGACGTAGTCACTGGTGTCGGCGCAGGTACATCGAGGACTCGAGATAGACAGTTCACGTGACGACATAATACTTGTTCTCATTGTAGGTTACGTTTGTTACATCACAATTACCGGTGGCAGTAGCCAGCATAGTGCAGAAGTGCTGTTTAATTTGTTTGTTGTAGCATGTGAGCATGTAGTCACTTGGATGCGGTTTAGATCAGTGCTCTTAAAATGGGGAACCTTATAGTTTTTAATTGCCGTTTGGAATAGTCTGCAACACTCATAGTAATTTGTGCATAACATTTGTTATTGCAGGTAATTTTGATGAAATAATAACAAGAAGCGAATTGATTCTGTTTATTTTGCAACCGAAAGTAAGAGAACGGAAAGAAACAAACAATTCGTAATGAGTGAAAGCACGAAAAAATGAAAGCGAGAAAGCACGATCATTCATGGGCGTCCGCAGAAATTTTTCCAGGGGGAACACAGACATTTCATTAATCATTTTCAAACTGCTGACGATCAGTGTTCCGTCTAAGATAATTTTACACTGAACAAATATTTGTTTTAGTGAGCATGATTATTTTAGGGTTAAGTAACTGGAGTTTTCAATGAATTACAAACTTTGTGAATTGCATATTAAATATACCATCTAGTAAAAATACGAACAAAATACACATTTCATTCAAATAGCTCCTTGTTTCCGGTGGAGTTTCCATTGCTTTGGAAAGTTGCAAGTGCGCGAGAATGATATTTCATTGCGCAACAGTTCTGGTGATCCTGAGTATTTGCGCACCTTAGAGGGAATACTGCTGACGATACAATGCAAATGGACGTTCACAAAACGCTTTATCCTTTCTACACTACAAAGAAAATGCCCCATGTTACAGTAACAATCACAAAAACGCTTCGTTGGCAGCAATAGCCAGGTATATTAGTATTACAACAGTTTACACAGTGCGCAGTCTGCAGATTTTCAACGCAGGGCATTTCTTTTCAAGTAAGCATTGCAATGATCTGCAAAGAAAGATGCATTGGATTGCAAGGGTTTTCAACGGAACCACAAATCATGACTTTATTTTACTTAGCTAACAGGGCCGTACCCAGCTGATATATTCAGCTGAAGTAACAACTGAACATGTTTTTTAAAATTTCGGGGGGAATTGCCCGGTTGCTCTCCCCATGATTGCAAAATCAGCTAGCAAGACTTGTCAGTATCACTTAGAACAGTGGTTCTCAAACTTTCATGAGCCGTGGCCCCCTTCAAAAGGCTCTCAACACCTGTGGCCCCGTGCTCATCAATAAAAATATCTAGTTTTGGCCTCAGCTCGTGGCCCCTGCTCGGCCTCTGCACGTGGCCCCCAGAGAACAGCTCCGTGGCCCCCAAGGGGGATGAGGGCCCTGTTTGAGAAACCCTGACTTAGAAACAAGAGCTGCAAACGTCTGGGATCTCGTCCAAAGCGATCAATAAAAACTTGCGACACAAACTGGACAATAGTAGACTTGTATGTTGACACGACTACGGACAATCTTGCTACAATTAGAACATCACTCAGGTTTTGCAAA
>Ga0210059_1005357_pt1 | contig 20656 bp, 11 predicted proteins | sample Ectturendosymbi2_FD_188042 | JGI IMG/M metagenome (GOLD analysis project Ga0210059, IMG submission 188042) | Ecteinascidia turbinata endosymbiont from Florida, USA - Sample 2 (SPAdes) (version 2) | ecosystem: Host-associated > Tunicates > Ascidians > Unclassified | place: Key West, Florida...
TGAGCCGTTGAACAGCTCTCTAGCGCAATCGGCGGAGGAGCTAGGGCGTTGGTAAGGCAACTGAAAATTGCTGTTTTTTAGGCCGAAATCAAAGTACGAATATAACGTAGGCCGGCTCTATACGTGTTAATAACACAGTGTACTTTGCATTAATATGCATCAAACACACTGTTGCATCCTATAGAAGATAGTGCTTTTGTATTTTCTGCAATCAAGATTCAGTGTAACAATCATGTGTACACTCTCTGAATAACACTACATTCAATAAAAAATGTAGAATTTAGGAATGTCATTCCCAAGAAATCTGACATTCTTGTGGGAAATTTTTTGCAGCAACACAATAACTTGTGGAAATTTTTAACACATTTGCTGCTGGGGGACAATATATTCGTACTTTGAAATCAGCCTAAATCAAGCAGTTTGCTCATGTCTTAGTAACTGAGTAACTCCTCTGCCGATCGCATGCAGGGAGCTGTTCAAACCTCAAAAGACTCTGCAAGTCTTCAAGCCTGCAATGAAAAAAAAATTTGGTTTTCAGGTTTTTTGTGAGTGACGTCATAACTGAGGTAGGTTTTTGGCCATTTTGGCTCATGTTACCTGACCTAGGGCTCAACCGCTAGACGGAAGTATTTTGCTCAAGTTTTCATTGGAAACTAGTCTAGAATCCAAGTCCTTTGAACCTTTGATTGACTTTCTAACGTTTCTGGTTCAAAAGTTATGATCTGAAATAAACATTGTTATCTAATTATGTGATTAAACAATTATTTTGTTTATTTTAAATCAGAAGTTTTGAACCCAAAACCCCAGCAAGTCATCCAAAGTATCAAAAGACTCGGATTTTAGCCTAGTTTCCAATAAAAACTTGGCCAGGGCCAGATGAAGTGGGCCAAAGAGGCCTGAAACTACTCCACTTATGACGTCTCACAAAAACCCAAAACCAAAAAAATCTTTTTCATTGCAGACTTGAAGACTTGCCGAGTCTTTTGAGGTTGAACAGTTGTCTAGTGCAGTCAATGCCGGAGTACTGCCTGCACAAAGACATGTGCACGTGCTTGATTTTTGCATGAACCACATGCATTCACCCAGCAGCAAAGGTGTTAAGCAGTTGACACATTCTACACAGGTGTACGAATATATTTGTATTTACTGCCATCACTTGTATGCCAGTATATAAATATCCGTTCCTTTAATCAGTTGTGTGCAATGTTCCCTCTAAGCTGCATGTCTGGGCGGCCACGCAGCTGCTAAGATCCCTCTGTGCAGTTGCAACCTTAGCGTAGTCTCCACTATTTGCTAACCACCCACTGTAATAGGTTTAATAACTTCTTCTCAGTAAAATTGTGATTCAGCGCACCTGCTTGTTTTTCTGCACAATATTATTAAAAATTGGAGGGAACATTGGTTGTGTAATGTGTAAAATGCAATAACTTCTTTTGTACTAGGTCATTTGCAACAGAAATTTCCATGAATGTTCTTTATACCTACATGCACTAGTCCTGAAAATTTCAGAAAAATTGAGCTAGAACTTTTTGAGTTATGTAATTTTTTATCAAAACATCCTCTGCTAGACCTAGGATACAACAATTTTTTCAAACTAGTAAGGTGTAATCAGTTGTTGCATAACACCAACTTTTTGTACTTGGTATTTTGTAACAAAAATTTCCACGTAAGTTTTCTATACCTACTGGCATTAGCCCTGAAAATTTCAAGCAAAATGAACAAGAACTTTTTCAGTTACGCACTTTTTTATCAAATGTCCTCTGCTATTTCCAGGTTGCAACATTTTTTCCAAACTAGTAAGGTGCAATCAGGTGTTGCGTAACACATACTAACTTTTTTGTAGTTGGTATTTTCCAATGAAAATTTCCACGAATGTTCTACCGATCTGTATGCATTTGGCCTGAAATTTTCAGGCAAATCAAGCAAGAAAGTTTTGAGTTATTTAATTGTTTATCAAGCATCCTCTACTAGGCCCAGGCTACGTTTTTTCCAAAATAACAAGGTTCAATCGATTGTTGCATAACACAAAATAACCTTTTCGTACTCAGCATTTTGCAGTGAAAATTTGCACAAATGTTCTTCATACCTACACGCAATTATCCCTAAAATTACAGGCAAATCATGCGAGATGACTATGTGTCAATTGTGCAAGAACTCTCCAAGTTATTTAGTTTCGCATCAAACATGTATGCTACAAAACTTTATCCTATACAGTAGGGTGCAGTTGTATGAAACACGATAAGCTTTTTTCACATTAGTTTTTTTGACCTGAAAAATTATGTAGGTGTTCTGCTTGTTTACATGCATCTTTCCTGAAAATTTGAGGCCAATCGAGCAAGGAATTGCCAAGGTATTTAATTTCAAATCAAACACTTGAACACCTGTTCGCAATGCGTTAACAACATGTTGTCAACATGTGACCATGACTACACAAGCTAGTGTAGAGCACTTGGAAACCAACTTGACTGTCTGGTATAGAAGATGTTAGTAAAATAATTGTGCCAACTTTCTTAATGCGAGGCTTGAGTCAAATTGCTTATATTTCCTGCACAACTTTTTTCTAAGCACCATGCTCACAAAATACTGAGGTTTGATGAGCAGCTTGAGCAACATGCCACATTGCTCAGCTTTCAGAAGTTGCGCCATTTGATTCAAAATGCACTCCGTCCATCATGATCGGTTACCAAAGGTCTAACCATTCTAATGAAAGCAAACTCCCTCCATGAATCACATTTATCAGTAAGCGCTGTCGCTACGATATTGCATGTGGCCAATTTGTCAGTTGGGTAGAAGACATGCTAGTTTTGATAAGATTGAAACTCAATGCCAATTTAGTTGCAGTGTGCTCAAAAGGGGCTGTGCAAGCTCAGGTCAGTGCTCAAAAGTTTAAGACCACCTGCTTAAAATTTGACTTTTACAACAAGTTTAGAAAATTGTCTCATTTGCTTCGTCACATTGCTTTTTATGTAGGAAGAACATTGTTGCATAACTGATGCTTCTGTTACAACCTTTAAGAATGAGCATTGTGACCATCTGTCTTGGAAGCAAGAACACTCAAAATTATCGCAAGTTTTTCTGCTGAAAACATTGGCAAAAAAGGGTTATCAGGTGTGGACACATCAAAATTGTTACATTGCATGAAGAGGGGCACTCAGAAAGGCAAATGCTTAAGTTCAGCAAGATTGCAATCTATCAATAATACCTTCCTCCACTTTTAAGCAGTCCAGTCGAGATGGGGCATTGCAAACGCATATCTCTTAGCTTTCATAGAAGGTGTAAGCCTAGGTTTATAGGCTCTGAACCCAAATTCATCACTGAAATAAAGTTTTATGGTAGACGTGCGCTTGTGGGGAACAAATCTGATTGAATGCACAATGTAACAATTTTTGACCTGTCCACACCTGATAACCCCCTTTTTTGCCAATGTTTTCAGCAGCAAAATTTGCAATAATTTTGAATATTTTTGTTTCCAAGACAACTAGATCGTTAATAAGCTCATTCTTAACGGTTGCAACAGAAGCATCAGTTATGTAACAATGTTCTTCAGACGTAAAAAGCAATGTGACGAAACAAACCAGACAATTTTCCACACTTGTTGTAAAAATCCAATTTTTAAGCAGGTGGTCCAAACCTTTTGAGCGCGACTGTACAAACATATTTGCAAAATTCAGTTACAGTTTAAATGACAAGCTTTTGCATTAGAACAATGAAAAAAGGTAGTTGATCTGATAAATTGTGAAAATTAGTGTTGATGTTTTGCTGACATAGTAGTTTGCCTGCAAATGTGTGAACTGTATGTTGTGCAATTACTGTACCCTGCATAAACTAGTGAAATGTCATGATTCTTTTCTGAAAACAGTGTGCAAAGGCTTGGATTTTCCCATGGTTTGTTTGGTGTTAAGGTGTTGCTTTTAATTGCTTTATTTAATGTCTGGTATCTTTTTGCAAAGGTCGCCTTAGCTATGAGCAAAGAAGAAGCTGACGAAAAAGAAAGATGTGTAAAGAATGATAAAATAAAGCTTGAAATGGCATTAAAGGAAAGTGCTGCAGTTGCTGCTGACGTCTTGGCTAAAAAGTCACCTAACCATAATGACCCAAAAGCTGTTGACCCATGGAATGAAAATGCTTCCACTTCAGCTGAAAAAAGCTTTGATCCTTTTAGTTTTGGAACCGGAAAAAGCAAACATAGTGAAACAAATGGGTTTGATGACAATGCTTGGAGTGCTGGTGGGTTTAATTCACCTAGCTCAGCTATGTCATCGACAAGCGTTCAGTCTTCTGCTAATCCATGGAATGCACCTACTCATTCATCTGAAATATTTTTGCCACCTCCACAAAATAACAACCCAAAGAAAGCAAATCCCTGGGGTGCTCAGACTGCTAATGAGGGAAAAGGGCAGTCTTGGATTGAAACCAGTCATACTTCATCTATCCCAAGCATGACTGCATCCATAGTTGATCCTTGGAACTCACCCTCTGGAGTGGAAGGTAGTTTTCTACCTTCTACTGGATCAAGACCAGCAGCAAGTGAAACATTTGCTTCCACTAGCTCATTTGATCCTCTTCAAGATTTCGATTCTCTCCACATTAGCAGTGCAGTTTCACAAAATCCTACTCAGATTTCCATCCAGAGCAATGACTTTTTTTCTGGTAGCGTCTTGACACCAATGCGCATTGAGAGTGAACCAGATTTTGCACCTACTGATGGTAGTGCCAACCACAATCCAGACAGCTGCAATGTTACCCAGAAGGCTGGAGCTTTCTTGGGTGATAACGTTTCACTTGTCAATGTAGACAATCTTGTCACAAAAAACAAAACAGCAACTTATTATCATACATTAAGTACTGATACTACAGGCCAAATTGGGGTTAGCCGTAATCCTTTTAATCAAAAAGGACCGTCTCCCAGCCTCAACCAAATGAAAAATGCCTCTCAGGCTGCTTTCCAAGGACCCACTCAGTCTACTCAGCCTGCCTCTGGCACTGGTATGAGAAATCCTACACCTATGACACTGCCACCTATGGGATATGCAATGGCAAATCCAGTACACATGCAACCTGGTTACATGATGCCTAGCACTATGAACTCGAATCCATTTGGCCAACCCAATGCCGCCATTCCTACCTATCCCCAGCAAAACCCTTCTCTTTTCTAGAAGAGCTGTCATTGTTCTATGGTGAATTGTGGTGTTTATGTAGGCTATTGACATGTGCTTGAGCGAGTGCTGGCATTTGCAGCATGTGCGCCATAATAGTCTTGTCAGCACTCCACGACAAACTTATACCAAAACCTTGCAAACAATATAAAGTTCAGCAGCATGGCAGAATTGTATAGAAATTTAATTGTAAATGAAAAGCATATGTACCAGGGTGTTCACTCTAAACATTGTACATCTTTTTTTGCGACGCACTTCAAATGTTTGAGGGCAGAAATCTTCCAATAACAGGCACATGTATAAGAGGTGCATTCATTGTTAATTTATTTGGGCTATTAATACATTGTGCTTATTGTTTAGCTGTGTTCATATAACATCCAAGCACTTGCTGATCGGCTTGGTGTATTCCAGTCAACGTTTAAAATGTTTTACACGGATATCCCACAACAAATTTTGTCGTCACCTACCGGAGAATTTGCAGCAGCCTCACTGGGCGAGCTTGTTGCCTGTTGAGCTGCAAAATACCTGTTATTTGGTTAGCTTGAAAAATGTTGCCGCAACTGTTCGAACGGCAGCGAATGCAATGGTTGATAGGTTTGCTCCAATACAGGATGCAATTTCCCATTATTGAAGTTAATCGCTCTCTGTGTTTCATACCGAATGAACCGCTGGTTGAAATACTGCTAGAGGAACACACAGCGAATTGTTGCGGCAATTCGAGTTGGACCGTTGTTCAGACTCGAGTTAAAAAGTTTTCAACCAACTGTTCTCGTCCTGACCTAGCATTGCCATTTCGATCTCAAACGAGCAGCGCAAAATTGTAATCAGTACCGCTCGTTGAAGCGTGGCTGTTACCGGGAAGGTGATGGCCTGAGCACCGGAGCAACGCCATTATCGAAACGTTAAGCCGATCCGTAACGCTGCATGCCTCGTTTGTTTGTTCTGTTCCACGAATCGATAAACTTCGTTTCAGCTTGAATCGAACAGCTTGGTCTTAGGTGTTAAAAGCTTTCTCCATGAATAATTTAGAAATTGCAGGAGTGGTTCATGTGTCAGTAGGATTTTTTGTCTCATGTGTAATCGAAGTCGAACACTTATTTAACCCCGACGAGACAACCTGTTTAACAGGTTTTTTTTCGGTGTCCCAGCGCCTTAGCTTTAATTTGTATGAAATTGTTTAATGTTTGTGCCAATAAACTCTCTCTCTCTCTCTCTCTCTCTATATATATATATATATATATATATATAGCGATGCAAAGCTACTCATTGCGCCTCTTAAATGCATTATCGTTTTTTTGCATTTCGCAACGTTTTACATCACTTCATCCCATCTACAGTTATCCTCATGTCCGGATTCGCAGAGCTTGCTTTCTGTTCCGTTTCGGGTGGTGTTCAGATAGTGTTGTTTCACAGCGACTTATGTGTGCGGCTTGAAGGCGTTGTTTCCTGAATTCGAAACGGCTTTCTCTACATTTTTGTTTGAAATATCTTGGTTGCCACATTTGACTTACAACCTTAACGATACGTAAGGCGCATGGCTTGACAGCGGTCAGTTTTATCTGTTTTGTTATTTAAACTTGCTTTAAATAGACTTGGCACGGTTAATTCGTGTCATTTTCATGGGATTTAACCTTAGCTGACGAAAAATGCGAACAATGTGTTGAAGGGTAAATCTTATTTGAATTGGGTTTTGGGAAGCATTATTTCTAATGAATGGTTTGTCTCCATTCCGTAAGTATGAGGCGTTTTTCGCCGCCAGTGACTTGGGCAACCATAAGAAACGCTGTGCTTGCAGCATCAGTTCACTTCCTGTTCTTGAAACTCTCAAATACGCACCATTGCGTAGTACACGTCGAATATAGAAACGCCTTATTACCATTTTTATGCAATTCGGGTAACAAAAATTTCAAACTTTTTGTGGGCTACTGCTTTCTTCAAGCAGATCTTTGTATTTGTCCCGTGTCAGTTACGCAGCACCTTTACGTATCAGGCGTCTTTCGAAAAGTTTGTCATTTAGACCAGTGGTTCTCAACGTGGTGCAGGTGGCCCACATAGCGGAGATGAGCGGACTATCGTATTCTATGATCCAGATCCCGACCTGAATTTGCAATACACAGTCCAAGTCCAAACATACTCCAAAACTTCTTTTAAATGTAAGGTTCAAGTCAAATGAAGTCCGAAAAATGAACAAAAGACAGCTTTTTACAAACAAAAATGCCGCAATTCTGTTCCAATAACTCAGTCCAAATCCGGTCCTGATCCTAAAGTATTGAAGCGATGCTCAGTCCGGATCCAGTCCAAATCCAAAGCAATTCGTTATAGTCCTGATCCAGTCCAGTGCTCATCTCTGCCACATGACCTTTCTAGTGGTCCACTGAGAATTCGTAGCCACAAAGAAATTTGGTTTTCAAATTTTTCAAATTGATTTTTGGTATACTGTGTTTATCCTTGTTTACTAAAATAACTTTAAATGTGTAAATAGACTGATTTGTCCTTTCATTATGTATTTTAGTGTGAAAACAAATCAGCGTGAGAGTAGAAGTATGAGTGTTTCATCGGAATTTTTGAAAAAGGGGCCCGTGGGTTGAAAAAGGTTAAGAAGCACTGATTTAGATGACGAATTCTTATTTAAAAAATAGAATTAATACGATGTTCTCTCTGCGTGAAAGCCAGCTGTATCGAAATCACTTGATAATTAATGAAGTATGGAGTAACTGCACCTAGTTGACGTTTTGCATTCACTTTCATTCATGCGACGTTGTTGTCGAGTGGCATCGTTGTTAGTTAGACGTGTTCGATCACGACACTTGTCGGCAAGTGACGCCAAAGTGACTTATATTTTCTGACAGGTGTTTTCATTGCTTGGGTCAGCTTTGTGGTTTCTGTCGTGCAAAGGTCCTACCAACCGTTGTGCTAAACTCTTTCAGTTTAACTCTGGATCAACTTTATTCCTCTGTTATCAGAGAGGTAAATTGCGTTCCAATGGTAGCTGTCCATTAATCGTTTTGACCAGCACCCAAAGAAGTTTTTATTATTTCTTGCTGTTCCCCTACCCAATATCACGCCATTGTGTCTACAGGTGGTAAAGCAACTTAACCGATGAAAGGCTTATCGATGCTGCAGTGCATGCAGTCAGCTTAGCGATAATCTGATCACATTTTTATGTTGAGAATGGTGTTTGGGTTTGTAGTGCTGCAACTACGAATTGTCTTTTCATTTGTACGGTTGTGTGGGACGTTTGGAAGTTTATCCCAAACGGGTTTTGCTTTGTGTTTTCTGCGAGAATGCTTGAACCAAATGGCTGGATAAAGCAAAACCCTAGTTCGTGTGGATGCTGTCGGGAAAGTGTTACAGGCATAACTCTGGAGTGGCTGTAGGACTTGTAGCTGCTTTTGATTTCTGTTGGCATAACGTTAAAATCCTTTGCGCAGATCTTGTTTTTACAGTTTTCTTACTGCAGCTGAAGTCAGCAGAAGTAACTTGACTTTAAGGGTCGGGTTATTTCTTAGTTATATTATGATGTTGAAGGTCCGTGGTTATCTATTTTTTGTTTACATTTGCAAATGTTTACGGGTTTAGTTTTCAAAAAGCAAAACACACAAGAGTGGCCGGTTAGTTTTTAACCTTCGACCCTGGTTGAGGTCTTAATGTTTCTTTATTCAACGCTGCAAAAAATTTTGGCTTTTAATTAAACGATGTTTTGGGCTGATGAGGATGCAGTCTGTCACTGGTAGTTGCACCACTCCATAGTCCACAGTAAGAGCAAAACTTGATACCTTTGTTTAGCTTTGTGACTGTTGTGCCCACGCCTGCAAGATGAAAAAGCTGAAATATTTCTACGCCATACCATAAAATTGCGAGGTTTGCAATTATGTGCAAATTTGACAAACACGTCTGAAGACGCTTTTATGGTTGATTTCTTCCAGCCAGCGTCGTGAAAGGTAACGAGGGTGTTTTGTCAAGTCCCGTTGGTGGCACCTGGTAGTTAGCATTGCAATTAAATAGTGGATCGACAGTAAAGTTTAGTTTCATAAAACGACATGACACGAAAGAAAAATGAGTACATGGTGTGCAGAGAAATAACTAATCACTGATTTTCGCCACACGCATCACGACGTAGGTCTGCAAGGTGCAAATTTTCAACTTGAACTCTACTTGCAAAAATGTTTTCAACTTGAAACAGTGATATTGATTGAACGGTGTCTGTTCGCTCTAGCGAGATCACTTCTTCATACATCGCGTGACGTTGGGGTTAAACCATTTCTGTTGAAATGCAATGATGTGTGGCTGAAGTTGTTGACGTAGTGGAAAAGCGTATTTCAATGTTGATGGCTTACGACAAGACGTTTCACCGTGAAGTTCGGTAGAAATATGTGGTGATTGGTATGTTTCATATATGTACAAAATATTAGATACCTATGCTCCTTTCTCATATTTGTTGATTGCCGTTCGGACTGTTGACCCGTTATCGCCAGCAAGGTTCGCTTTTTCGCGCAAGTACTTGACAGTCGTTGTGTCCGATAATGATGTGCGTTGCGGGCTTTGCGAAATACAATGTGGTACTTTCGTAGCAAGCTGGTGTGAGGCGAAACGCTTGTTCAGCATAATGAGATGGCTGAACCATAGCTTTTATTTAATTTGTGGACGATGCCTTTCGCGTTGAAGTGTTGCTTGTGCGTTGGGCGAGACATAATACACGTGTTGTAATAATACGGTTATACAGTAGAATCAATTACATTCTCATCTCCTAAACGCGTGGCGCCGTTTTTTTTTTCGGTGAAATTTCTCATGTGTACTGCAAATCCTCTTTTGTAATTCCTTTATAATTAACTGCTGTTCTCTGACATTTTGTTAAAAATGTAGCATCGCGGACAGTCTCGAAAATAAACTTAGCAAATTCGTAAAAACATTGCAGGAGTTTCCTTTCTGCATTAGAACTGCCACTCGATTTTTCTCAGAAACAATGCGCTGTTTCTTGTGGATAGCGCTCCGTGCGATGAACGTTCGTCTACTCCAGTGCAGCCACCTGAGCTTTTGTTAATGCCCGTGTCTGCAAAAATACGTCTTTGTCATTCCGCCGGTACATCGATCTGGTTGGTTTTGCGTGTGCAGCAGCAATAAGGGCTACACGCCAGCCAGTGTAACTCCTTGGCGTGCTTCTGAAAAAAGCCATTAGATTACCCTCGAGCGGTGTTCGTTGCGCACGATTTCATTTCAACACCGACGAAGTGCCACTCGATTTCCCCCCTACTACTTCGCAGTTTTCAATCATTGCATTACAGGTAGTGTTATTGGATAATTGCGCGTAAGTTTTTTCACATTCTGTTTGCTGTTACTGATAGCATTGTGGCAATGGTATGAGGCACTCGAAGTATCTGTAGATCACAGCAGCTGGCTCGAACAGCCGAATACTTCGGAAAGGTTCTAACAAGCTGACTGCTGATTTCGCCGGTGTCTCAAGCACGTAGCACAGGCTTTCATTACGAACGTCTTACCGTCATCGCAACGTAATATCACGAGTTGCTCGGTAACGAACGTTTCCGCTTGTATGTGGTGGGCGGATGGCTTGTTGGCCTAATGTAACATATAGTTTGGGGAAATGGAGAACAAGACTTTGACCGGTGGTTTGTACAAATCCGCATTCGCGGCTTGTCAAGGCGTTTAAAGATGGGCGAGCAGCACGTGGAATTTTAAAGCAGGCACTTTGTCGCAAGTTTTTGAAATTTTTATCCACGTTTTATAGTTTATTGCCGTTTCTACCTGTGTTAGAAGTTTCCTAATGCTTTAATCTTTATAAAATCGGTCTAGTTCCCTTATGCAACTTATGTAATTTGTACCAGTCGCTTCACACTCGTATAAAAAAGCGAAGCACCACAACCAAGAACGAATCTGCAAATTTGGTTCTGTGAAGCTAAGCGGTGTTGATAGAACGTATTAAGAGTCAATCGAAATCCGTACGCGTACAACAAGTCTTTCTGATTAATTCACCGTCAGTTTCTTCGCTGTGTAGTATTTTAGTACATAGTATTTTCTCGATACATCTTCGACATTGGCTAGGCGCGTTTTATTCGCGTCATAATGAACATTCCGTTCGTAGAGTATCGTCTTACATGAGCAAGTCTCCGTGAAGAGTTCGGCTACCGGTTGACTGAACTTGGCTTGTGTTGCGACGTAGACATGCCGCATGGCACAAAGTTGGCTGAAATGGACCAATCGATTATGTCATTAAATTTAGCGCATGCGCACCGTTAAACAGTAAACAGAATATTCTTTTTCGTTGTGCAACGTCTTAGAATCAGGTTGCTCGCTATTACTGCGGAGGCACCGTGGTCTGCTCCCGAAAGTAACGCATTGTGAGACGCACCGCATTCCGTCTCGCGCGTACTCGCTCATTAAGGTGGCTTTGTGTCCGTCTATGAGCTGAATCAAGCCGGTGTTGTAATGGCAGTGCCTGAGCTAACATTAAAACTGTATATTTTTTTCGCTGCGTTGTTGTACCATTTCTCGCCACAGCTCTGTGCTTCGCATTAAAAGTTCCGCAAACGAAATGATTTGTGATTTGAACGAACTGGTCGACTACCGCTACACAGTACAATGCAACGAGACTACATTGCCGAGTTGTAATGATGATGACGATGTGTCAGCCGCGGTTTGAGTTAACAAAACGTGGAACGAGTAATAATTTAGCGCTGATGCTATTTGATTTAATTTATTGTGAGCGTGGATTTTAATCTTTGTGCAGAGGTCGTGTAGGTTGTCTGAAAAAAAAACACCTTTGCGAATAGGTGGAATTGTGGCGTTTCATCCCAATTTAAGTAACGATTCTATCGTGAGGTGATGAGGCTGTCATCGGACTGTTGCATCTATGAATGGTTTATATTACTTTTCACAAAACAGCTTTGTGGGCAATTTTCGACCAGTCAATACACCGCATGTTCTGAACCCAAAGAGCAAAGTTTGAGAATGCAGTAGACCTGTGATGTTGGCCAGTGGATTAAAACAAAAACGAGTATTGTGCAGAAGCCATAGAAACCATTATTTTTAGAAAATTGGGATGTAGTGGTATTTGCAAGACAGGCTTTCAAACAACGGTGATCGTGTTTTGAGTGGTCCATGCATTAGATTGGGGTAATGCCTGCGAAAACCTCATTTTTACGAAAACCAAGAAACTTCATAGCGTATTTTAAAACATCGAGATTTTCGCGGCTCATTTCCAAGGTTCCCCCATTCGGAACCTTAATTTTTACCTGTTACTTGCAGTGCGTGTAATTTTATGGGGGAGTCAACAGTAGGACACGACCCAGAAACTAACACGTGGTTTATAAACAGGGTCATGCATAGGTCTGGTGATGCCAGGGGAACTGCATGATTGTATTCCTCCTACCAAGTTCTAAGTACAGTAGAATTCGCGTATCACGATGCTTTTTCTCCGGTCCCGGCAGAATTATCTTTCACGTGCATTGGAATTCGGCTATATTGTCACTTTGCTTATAGCGACACTTTTTGTCGGTCCCGACAGATTATTTTGTTCGTTTACAACGATTTGGAAGTTTTCTTTACAGTTAGAAACAGTGGTGTAGGAGACGGGGGTACAAAGACGCCCCCAAAAGTTGGATTTGTCGAAAATCCAGGCAAAAATGGCGCCCAACTTTTGCACAAAAACATTTTTTGTGGTCACTCCAAAAAATGGTGTTCATGATCTTTGTGGGAGAAAATTTGTCGGCAAACGTCACACAAAAACTTTTCGGGCAAGTTTGACAAAATTCGGGCAAAAATCCTTCGCACCACCAGAAATTTGCTTGCTCCCACTCCATTGGTTTGAAGTGTTAGCTGGGCTATGTGGAGCTACCACGCAAATCTTTTGCTGGTGTGTTTATGAAGCATGGCGATTGCCCCCCCCCTGGATCAGCCAATGCTTCTGACAATGTTCTAGCACAGCCTAGCGTACCTTTTTTCAGTTGGGTTATTAACAACCAAATTTCACTAAGTAGTCCTACTGTGGCAACATGGAGGAGGAAAATACAATATACCAACAGGTACAGAACATTTGTAAGGAGAACGTTCATTGCAAAAAATTTGGGGAACTTGGGTCAAAATGTCCTTTGCACCCCCAAAAAATTGCCTGATACACCTATAAATGTATTTGTGTGCATAGTAAGACTGATGGTGAACTGATATAGGAATCAGACCATGCAAGTAAAGTGGGGCACTTGCCTCTCAGATCTATTCGCCGTAACCAACGGGATAGCGTAAGGGTAGTTCTGAATCTGTATCTAACCGCTGTTTACCTTTATGAACTTCCAGTCCAGCTGGTCACAGCCGGAGCGGGACGAATTGTGTGAAATCTGGTGGTGAATCACCTCTTGTTAGCTGATGATATACGCTATGTGTATTTGTTTCCAGTCTCCCTGGTCTTCAAGCCATAGGCGTAGCCAGGGAGGGGGCCATGCTCCCCCAAAAGTTTAAAAACATCTAGTCATTCTGTGCTTTGAGAGACGATATTCCAAACAAAATACTGTTGCTCGTCCAAAATAAAAAATTTTGCCCCAACCCCAAATTTTCGGACTGGCTACGCCACTGCTTCAAGTGCGTTAGACTCTGCGGATCACTTCTGGTGGGTAGATGAAGTGTGCAATTTACCGACCAAGTCAAACATCTTGGTGCAATACTCCATGCCCCACTGAAGGATGACAATGACACTCAAAGGTAAGTTAAATATCACTTTATTTTGCAGAAGTCGGTCGGAAGCACATTTGCTCATTGCTCCACTCCGGTAAAGAAACTGTTTAGAGCCTATTGCGTTCCAGTGTGTGCCTGCCAATTGTGGAGCAATTGTACACACTCTAGTACAGAGGTCTTAGCCTGCGATCCATGAATCCCGTAGAAGGGGCATACCGAGTTTAGATGGCGCTCGGGGCAAGAAACAAGCTTGGCGCCCCATGTTCAAACCTAGTCTTTCGGGAGCAAATGTAGGCCTACTGCATTGCAGAAAGTATTTGCGACATTTCTGGGACTTTTCAGCGCCTGGGTCGTTGTGTTTTCTTGCCCCTCCCTCGGCACTGGTGTACTGGTGTAGGAGGCGGGGGTGCAGGGGGTGCAACTTCACCCCCAAAACTTTTGATTTATTGAAAATCTATGGAAATTTGGGCAAATGTGTGTAAACCTTCGCAAAATAGCTGTATGCGCTTTGATTTTTACAAGAAAATTGCACCCAAAGTCAAGACGTTTATTTTTGGAGGTCATGGTTTAATTTATTTCTTTTCGGGCAGGTTAGGGAAAAATTTGGGCAAGTTTGGGTAAAATTTTGGCAAAAATGGCGCTTGAAGTGCTTTGATTTGAAACAATGCTCCTAATGAAATGCAGTCGTTTTTTTGGAGATCATTCTCTTTGGATTTTTTTCGGGCAAGATGGGGAAATTTGGGCAAAAATTATTCGCACTCCCAAAAATTTGTCTGCTCCTACACCTATGCCCCTCGGTAAGCCCCTGCACCACAGGGATAAATGTGTTCCGGGATCCGTAAAAAAACAAAATCCAATCGCGAAAGTCTGCTAGCTCATGTCGCCACTGACCTTTTATATTTGATTTTGATGACGGCAATTGGCGGCAGGCCGAAGCCTGAAATTTGCTTCTTGCCGGGGCGGTTGAGGTGCTCACCCCAAGAAGTGATCAAATCTAATTTCTCAGTAATCGAAACAATGTTGACAAAATGAAGGGGTCCACAGCAGTTTTGGGTGCAGTGAAAGGGGTCTGCAGCGATAAAAAGTTTGAGAACCATTGCTCTAATATAAAACTCCTCCGTGTTGCCTGCAAAAACACCTATCGAATTTCGCATTACATTCCAAGAACGAAGCGTTCGCGCATATCAAGTTACCTATTTTGTCAGTACATCTTGATGCCTTGACTAGAGGAACAATTTGTAGCCTATGTTTTTGTTCAACCATGCGCATCTCCATCTAGTGTTTTTTATCCTCTCACTTCAGTTGTCAAATGCATTTCATAAATTTCCATTTTTTCCCTTTATGAAACGCTTCTGTATGACGATAAGCGAATGCACTAGTTGCTGATGTTTTACTTCAGAGTTCGTTCCTCTTCAGTATTGCTTAACAAGCACAAACGTTGAACTAGAAGTTATTGTAATTCGGTACACGCCAAGCGCTCCTGACCTCATAACTCGAAGGGAACCGAATTTGCTAGGGACTTACACTTTTATCATTGCGTTTCTCCGTCACCAATCTGAAATTTGACGTCATAGAGCAGGGGTTACCAAACTTTCTCTGGCCATGTACCCTTCAGTATTTCGATACATGAGCATGTACCCCTAAACATGGGTTTTTTTTCAGGGAAGGGTCAGTAGTGGATTTTCCAGGGGCGGGTCAGAAATATTTTTGCAGGGGGCCAAAAGTGGCAAAATTACATTTCCACCACTCGAAACTGTGAAAACAACCTTTTTTGCAAAAATATGATGAGAAAATATCCAATTTCAAAATCCGGGGAGGCGTTGGCCCTCTTTTCGACGCCCATGTCCCTAAAACTTCCTATGACAAAAGGCTGAGGGAATAACAAAAATGTATTTATCAATAAGCATATAATGATTTTTGAAATAAATATTCACTGACATTTATTTTAATATTCTATTCTTTGAACCAGACACGAAGTCCATGCAGCACAAGCACACACTACCTGCACAACACAGATTGGTAATAACAGACACAGAACATTTAGTTACGGCTTTGTTGGTAGGATCACAGGATAACAGACATCTGTTCACTAACTCATACCACGTGGTACAACACTACGTCCAGAGTAAGACACGAACATCGCACGTTAAGAAATAGAGTTCAACCCTGGCCATGGTCAGGTGAAGAACAAATGCGTTGTTGTCTGCACACGCCCTTAAACTAACACTGGAACCAGGGTTGCCAGGTTGATCTTTTTTAGACCAAATTTCAGAAATCCGCCTTTGTTTGAAGTTGGTTCGCCTAAAAAAATTTAGTTGGCCTTTTGGCTTTTTTTGGCCTCAACTCAAGTTGGTTGGCCTTAAAAAATTCGTTTGGCCTTTTTACGGTGAAAAAGTTTCCACTGAACGAAAATATTACTATTCCATTTTATTCGGCAACACATTTACAAAGTATTTGTAATAAATTCTATGTTAGACCGACGCCAGGGTTGTGATGTTAGTAAGATTTGAGGTATGCAAGATTTGAAATGAATTTTTTGCGTAATCACTGGAAATCTTTACACAGTGCACACGTTTCCAGTGATGATGCAAAAAATTCATTTCGTGTGTTGTAAGCACCAAGTAGGCTCAACGCTTGCAGACCGGTCTGCGTCTCCGCGATATAAATGCGACAATGACATCGAGGGAGTGCTCTTATTGTAGTTCAGGGTTTTTAAGGTGTTTTTGGGACCCGATTCGGGTCTCTAGAATTTCAATTCGGGTCCCTAGAATCAGAGAAAATTGACATCGGATCCCTAAAATCAGAGAAAATCGGTTCCCTAGAATCAGAGAAATCGGGTCCCTACAGATCGATATCGGGTACCTAACATTTTCTTTAAAAAAACCCTGTTGTAATTGTAAATACAGGAGTGAATGGGAGATGACTTTCGTATGGGTGCAGAAAGCTGTCAATGGATCAGTATGCAAACTGTGGCACCATTGTACCCAAAGTGTGCAATCTCGCAAACCATGAAAAGTCAGAGAAACATCAGTAATGAGCTCCAATACAAGGCCAGCAAGACTTAATCCAAATTTCGAATAATATTTGTAATGATATTCTTGTAATTTAGGTGTTCCTATGTGACAAAGGAATTGCAATGCCACGAACAAAATTTGGTCTTTTTCTGGTCTTGAAATAATCGGTTTGGCCTTTCCTGGCCTCTTTTCAGCACTGTTTGGCTTTTTATTGAAATTTTCAGCTGGCAACCCAAACTGGAACGTCCGGGCACTCAGTCACAAAGTAAATAGGGGTTGTAGTGTTCAAAGAAGGACGAATATAAACAATCTGACTGCATCAAAGCGCGCAACCATGTATTGTTGGACTTTATCCATCATTCAAGAAACAGGTACACATTTTTTCGCAATAAGGCCTCAAAGGTACGAATGTTACATCGAACCTGATGATACTAGCACTCGTTCGCCACAGCATACAGAGCCCTGCAACCACAGGCATCGGCCACACGCAATCTGCGGATGTATGTCTTCCTGAAATTACACCATACTTGTGATGCATACATAGATGTACAGAAGGAACGAAAAAGTACATTTTCACTGCGTTCGAGAAATCGGGAAAAAGAAGCTCGCAGCTTGTTTGCTGCACAATATTGATATCGCAGTTATCTCTGAAAGTCTTTGTCATCTGAAAGCTCAACATCTAATACAATTCGCAAATATTTGTAGTGGAAAATAGATTTTACTCTTTGTCCACCAGTGTCAGCAACGGGATGACCGTGCTTTTTACGGTCTTAGCCTTAAATGTCATGCAAACAATATTGCTGCAGTTGAAAATAATTCCATGCGATTTTGTGTAAGCCTGGCACACATCTAGTATACTTTGCAACCCACGTACGCTTGGACAAAACGCTCATCAAACACCAAGTGGTTCAACAGGACTTCACCAATATAACACCCAGCTTTTACGCTGTTAAGTTCAAGAGATAAATCATCTAAATATACAGAAAACAAGTATGGATTCCATACGCCCCGAAACGGTTCGGACAAATTCATATGTATAAAATATGTTTCCTTTCTGTTGCTAGCCCTAAATGTACCCCTTGCAATAGGCAAATGTACCACTAGGGGTAGATGTACCCCAGTTTGGGAGCCCCTGTCATAGAGCACCACTTCGTGACTTTCAAGGGTTGACATTAAGCGTGTGCGAATATGCAGCACTTCCGAGTCAAATACATATGACCAGCTTGGCCTACCGGCCACAACTGCATGTGTCAAGCTCTGCGAGTTAGACAATTCGCTGACCAACAAAGGAAGATTGGCAATGGGCCTACTTGCAAACCGTGATGCTTACTTTAAAACCTGGACCTTTCCACTGGCCGCAAAACTTTAGCTCCCGGGCTACTTTTGTCCCGCGGGACACGGGTTGCACGCCCCTGCCATAGATAGTCTGGAGCCACATGAAGAAGCAGAAGAACGAGAATGCTACTCCCCTTCAAAAGAGGTGGGAAGGATTTTTGTCATGCTAGAGTGGCGCTACTTGCAATGGTATCACGTCAGCAAAAGCTGCAAGTCTCTTCAAAAGCATTATTTAAGCCAATATCATATTGTTAACACGCACGCGGTCAAATGCGGAGCAAGCAAAAGCAATATGCAAAATATAATCAAGCTATCTTACTTTAATATCGGAATTTCACAGTGTAATTGGTTTTATAACGGAAAAGTTTAGGGGTTTAGGCTAAACAATGCCGCATTTAGCTATATCCGAAATTCTTACGTGAGTTCGATCATAGACATAGCAAGGACGGTATTCACAAAAGCTAAGTTTGCTTGACCTCCCTCTCGAAGACTTCTGCTCACGGCTATTTACTCATGTAAAAGACACGCATTTTTAATTGATATTCTTTTTATTATAAAGTTCAAATAATGCAATAAACATAACTCACCAAAGAAAGTGGATTTCCAATACGATTGACTCTCAAACGGAAGTTGACCACAGCAATACATTCTGTACACTTTCATATACTGACTAAATGTTATTACTTTATGAGATATCAATACACATGAACGTTACGCTGACACTGCATGTTAAACTGTCTCTGAGTCGTGACTGTTATTGCAAAGCGCATGTTAACAAACGCCTTTTTCCTTTTTCGTATTCAGCACGGAAAGATTCATGCTATCTTTAACACGTGATCACATTTCCAAGAATCAGTATGTTAGGATTATTTCGGGGTATTGATTTAGTAGGGAAAGCTGAGTCATAAGGACTTTATTACTTTCTCAAGGTATTGAGTCACATATGGCGACTAGAGTCCCTTCTCCAATCATTTCCATGACCGAGAGAACGGCGCTCTGTCCTCCAATGGACTCAACACGTAAACAAAGAACCAGGGTGTAACGGGGAGTAATTTAATCCCTGGGTTGTATACGTGACGACTTGGATCGTTCCTTTTCAAGGGATCAAGCCCAGAGGTATTCACTTAAGCGACCCCTTAGAAAGGATACTACAGGGCTGCGCAAGACATCGGTCTTTTGACAATACCAGTCAAGTAGCGGCGGCCAGTCTGGTCTCTTAACCAAACTTGCTCAAGTCGTATTCTTAGTCAAGTTATTAGCACGCTGGAGTCGACGCTCAAAAACGAGTCTTACACATCAGTCCCCTTGGCTCTGACTAAGTGTTACTAGTCAAGTTATTAGCACGCTGGAGTCGACGCTCAAAAGCGAGTCTTACACATCAGTCCCCTTGGCTCTGACTATTGGTTTTACTTCAGGGGCTGACAAGCTCAAGGCAGGGCAAACCAGAGAAGGAATTCAGAAACTGAACTCTCGAGTGGGCTGAGCTGGGTGGTTAAATAGGCAATTTTGGTCACATGACAAAATACCTGATTGGTTGATTTAGGGGGCGTTAACCAATCAAGTTATTTGATTGGTTAGTGATTATATCATAGTCATGTGATGTGTCACAAAACATGATTAATTGCATTTTCCTTCTTCTAGCTTTATTTCTCTCTCTCCTTTGGGTTGGGAGAGAGAATGAGTTTGCATTTTTGATTCTTTTGCTGGTTCTTTTTTCTCTCTCTTTCGTCATTAGGTTTGATGTGAGAGAGTGGCTTGTACATTGTTTCCAGCAATGGGCACATTGGTCAAACTGAGAGAGTGTTATTTTGCATTGTTGATTCTTAAAAAATGAAAGATTTCTCAAAGTGAGAGAGAGTTATTTTGCATTGTTGATTCCCAGCAAAAGGGAGTTTTCTAAAGAGTATGTGCAGACCATAAAGCGTCTGCTACAGTTTCGATTTCGAACCTGGTAATTTAATTTATAATTTAATTTATTTGTTTGTGAGCAGACACGAAGTCCATAGTATGAACACACACACTCTGCAGAATGCAGGTTGATAAAAACAGAACGTAGTACAATGCATTGAAGCCGGTGGAATCACAGGGTTACAGACACTTTTTGCAACTGCATTGAAGACAGAATCATAGGGTTACAGACACATTCTTAACACTATTATTAGATAACACGTAACACTTGTTACAGCACTACTGCGGAGTAGGGCGCTAATTCCTAACTTGGTCTAGTCTAGGTAAAATGCGAAAGCATTGTGGCGGGTCATGCCTTCGATCAAACGGACACTGCAAAGTTCGATCACTCATTCACAGAGTAAAATGCGATTATAGTGTTCAAAGAATAGTGACGAGTACAAACTATCTGACTGCATCAAGCACGTAACCATACGTTGTTAGACTTTCTGCATCTTTCGAGAAACAGGTACTTGTATTTACGTAGCAGAGCCTCAAAGGTAGGAATGTTACATTGAACCTGAT
>Ga0210059_1005358_pt1 | contig 20656 bp, 15 predicted proteins | sample Ectturendosymbi2_FD_188042 | JGI IMG/M metagenome (GOLD analysis project Ga0210059, IMG submission 188042) | Ecteinascidia turbinata endosymbiont from Florida, USA - Sample 2 (SPAdes) (version 2) | ecosystem: Host-associated > Tunicates > Ascidians > Unclassified | place: Key West, Florida...
GTGGAATAGTTTCAAAATACGTCCAGTGCATTTTTCCTGTGGGGGCGAAAACTTTTCTAAGGGGGGATTCGCCCCCCTGGTTACGGGCCCGTGGACTTCTATACATCTCAAAAAGCAAACATTTTCTTGCGTACTTTATCCGCTTTAGCAAAATTCGATCTTGCAAACCAGGGTGTGCGCCAGCCAGTCCAGCTGCACAACTTCAATGCTCAACTGCCCTTAAAGAGACCTTAGTGCAGCCTAATTTTGTAGTTGAAAATTGCTCTGACGTAGTGATGAGTGTGTTTCATTCCCCTGTTTTAACGCGCAACCTGTTATTTTTGCAGTTATGAACTGCTGTGTAGTAGCGTTGAGTTTGTTTTACCCCGATAGCCTAACTTGGAGCGCTGATAGTTCATATTCAGTGCAACGACATATATAATAAGGAGAGTGGATGTAGAAAAATATGCATACTATGTCAACAAACTTCGCCAAAACGTTGGTTTGGAGACATGGAAATGACGTCAAATTGTGACGTCACAAACAGCGCACACCAAAAACAAATAACCACCATATGACCTTGAACCAAACCCCCCCATGAAAATTTTCTGCGTACGCCACTGCTTGTCTTTCTAGGTTATTATGAAAAATCGCGTGATATCCGTGTTTTTTGAAGTGATAAACTCATCAGCAACTTCAATGTGTTCAATAATATAAAGATGACTTTACATTGCAGTGTTTACATGCGCACATCAGATGAGAAAGTACGCATATCGCACGAAGCAGAACGTGTTCAATCGGTTTCATATTCTCATATACAAGATCATTGTCAGGCTTATATACAGTGGTATGTTTAAGGGAAGGCAAGCGAGGCACTTGCCTCGGGCCCCCTTTGCAACTGTAATGTGCAAAGTAGCCTACCTTGCTTTCAAATGGGGCCCAACAGCAACTGCAATGTATAAGTGGGCTACTTTGCTTTCAAGGGGCCCAAAATACGGTAACTGTAATGCACTTTTCTTTCAAAGGGCCCCCTAACTTCACTGATTTCTAGTGCTTCATATTTCAATTTGGGGATCGAAGCTTTCTCTGGGGTGCTAAGTGGTGACGGGACTGGAATTGTGGGCCCCTGTGACAGCGTACCCCCCCCAATTGGGGGGTATGGAGTGCGGTTGATACGGCTCTGATTGTGACACTTAACTGAACTATTGAACGAAACCGACAAACCAAAGCTTCTGAATAAACTGTCGCTTATTTTGACGGTGAATCACAATAATTAGAAATGTTTATGAATACTGTCGCAACATTTAACACAAAGCGACGTTAGACTAAGTCGCCCTTCCCTTAATCATCGCTGGATTTAACACAACAATAGAAATTCGCCTGAGTTAACTGTCCCAATGTTTAATGATGCATTACGGTTGTGTTTGGGAAGGATGGCTGTACATTACGCTAAATGTATAGATACAGCTTTTCTTTTGGTGCATTTATCATCACTTCTTTTTGAGCATGGTTAGATTTAATTGAAATGTTAACTTCAACAATGTTTTCTGCGGTAAGCTATTTTAGCCAGGAATTATATTTTTATCATCCGTGCATGGTTATTCACTTTCTTTTACATGTTTTGCATGAACTGAGTTTTTTTCACAAAATAAAAACGATGTTAGTATTTAATGTGTATATTCATGCAGATGGTATTGACAGAAAAGAGACAGAACAAAATTGCGATAGTCTAAAAGTTCACCTGTTAGGTACATAAAATTATAGCTATCCTTGGGAAAGCCCTAAATTAGCGCGAACCGTACACACCAGCTGGATATAGCGGGATGGGCTTCCCTAAAGAGATTTCGCTTTTGACATTGTATTTGATGTACAGTAGAAGTAAAGCATCAGATGTCTCGTTAGAATCGGGATCTAACATTTGGCGTTCAACTTTACTTGTTCTGTTTCTGACCCTTTTTCTGTCACCACATTGCATGCTCTATTCATTTTTCATTAATACATTGCATGCTTGATTCGTTGACTTTAGCAAATATTTTCAAATAACCCTTTTTTCGATTCATCTCTGAATGAAACTTCATTTTTCAGTTCGTTTCTGCACGAAATTTCAAATTTTTCTTCATTTCTGCATGAATTTTTATTTTATTTGCCTATTTATGTGACGTCACTTAACCTGCTATTTTTGTTTTACAGGCGAAGTCCAGATACTCTCTTCAAACGTGTACATTTACAACTAAACAAGTTTACAGCGCATGAAACAATCATAAAAGTAAGCATGGTTCAAAACTAACTCCATTGTTTGGTGATGGTCATGACACAAGGTGTGGAAAGATTTGTCGACCTTCCGCTCATGAATTCACACATGCCTTCGGTAAAATTGCCGACAAAACAAGCCACAAAAAAACGTCAGAGCTGCTCTTCGCAGTCACAAGCGCTTTTCGGAAAATACCGCGGCTAATTCAGACCGTGAGTAGTAACGCTACTTGACGAGACGACGTTATTTCACAGTTCTCCGGCTTCAACAGTGCAAAGACAAAGCCTGCCACTTTCTTATCAGATCAGCGCTAAACCACAATCTGTGACTTCCCCATCAGAATTCCTCTAACCCAAAGAAAAGCTTGTGACTTCCCAATTGCATTAGAACTATTCAATGCAACTGTTTTCTCTCTATCATTTGACACAAAGCGTTTCTATAACAATATTCTCTATTCGCTATGACATAAAATCTCATTAACGGTCAAGCACAACTATCTCAACGAGAAACCATTTTACGACCTTGTTGTTAACTAACAACCCGACATTTATATTTTAAATTCAACGTGGCTTTAACATTTCACCAATAAACTCAAAAAAAGCCAACAACGATATCACAACTTCATACCTTGTTCTGAAAAACATGTCACAAAACCTTCGTAAAATCGAGGAACGCTATTCCATTCCAGTGGTTCATTTACAGTAAAATCCAAGCCACATTTTAACACACTCGTCCATGCAGTGATCCCGCATCAATCGGCTTTTGACCAAACTAGAAATATTTAGCTAATCTTTTTTTGCTCTCTAATCATGGGCCGTAAACTCCAAACAACATTTCTTCTGCCAATATTTAACACAGCCTTCTCCTTTCTACTAGCAATTTAGAGAAATCTCTTTGAACAGATATAATTCTAAACTTAAAAAACGTATTTTCTAACTAAAGTATTCACTAAGTAGCAACTAACATAAAAAAACTATCTAAAAAGAAATTTGTTTTGCATACCTTTATGAATTACTTTACTTTTAAAAATTACTTAACGTATATCTTTTATGTTAACTCATAATGCTATTCAGTAACCAATTGTAAGAGTAACTACTTACTCTTCTATTCTAAAACGGTTTGCAAATATAACTTTAACTTTAAATGTTGGCGAGATCTCATAATTTTTTACCAAGTATTTTTTGTTTGCAGGTGACAGCCGATGAACATCGTAACAGACTCCGAAAGCCCAAAATTACACAAACTCACACAAATTGTTGGCACAACTACTACAAAATCGATTTTTGACTGCTGACAATGAAACTTGTCATTACATGACATTTCCTAAATCATCACCATACATCTTTTTTTAAATAAGCAACATTTGTACAAGATCTCAAACTTTCTAAAGATATTTTCTTGAGTCCTATTGCCCATACTTAAAGTAAGCTTCGTTGCACCTTAACGCCAAACCTCGCATACACAAAGCAATGGAAAACGTCAACAAACTGAAAACGTAAACAAACGCTCAAACGGAAAACGATCACAAACGCTATGTTGAACATTTCTTCAACGTGACTACACTCATTCCTTCATTTCAACGTTTCGACCTTTTCAAAAACACGCTGTGCGTCTCTGAACCGACACGTCACTGACGCAATTACGGAAAAATTGGCAACACTGTTGCAAGTTCTCTTAAAGCTATGGTGATGAAGTTGCCCTCAACAAAAATTAAAATTAGAAATTATTTTAGCAGCAAAACCCTTCGTAATTATCTTCAAAGGACTAAATTCACGCCACAAACTACCAGCATGAAAGATAAAAGAAGCTGATGGCGCCAGCCACTTTGAACTTTGCATAATCTTCTAACCGTCCGCTCAATTAAAAGCTTGTAATATGACTGCGACTACACACATTCCGCAACTGTTTGAGCTGATTGCGAACTGGTCATGCGAGCTCATGCTTGCCTCCTAGCAATAATTTTTGCCGCAGAAGAACTCCTCATACAGATCAAGTGACTTTTCGACTCATTCATTATTAAAAACGCACTACCAATACGTTTAAACAAAATAGTTTCGCACGCAAAACCCACCTCTAGGACGATTTTTTCAGCATATTGAACAATCTCATACTACAGTATGTTCGTGTGACATTTCATTCCTAAATCTAGTGTAGTTCTAATTTTGACCAGACTTTTTTGATATTCCATTGACATTCAGTGACTATTTACACAGTTGCATAAATAGTTTTCAGTTGCAATATAGCTTAAGAACTTGACTCTTTCACGGTTGTGTTAGACCGCAGTAAAGAGTTTTTATTTTTGTCAAAAACAATTAGGGAAATGGTTTAACAATCCAAACAAGGGCGTACACAAGGGGTGGGGTTGGGGTTAAACCCCCCCTTGACCTTGATATTTTACGAAAACTTTATTACCTGCGCAAAGGAGATTTATTGTTTTCGCATACTTTTTGCTTGTTAATTTGTCGACTTAATGCAAATACCACGGAATGAATCCGTATGCAAATTGGAACATTGTAAATGGGCGAAAAAGTAATAATTAGGTTTTGATGGGAATCTGGGTTATCGTCTGCATCTAGAGACCATCTCACCACATTTTGCAGACCTTTCGTCCACTACGCATGTTTAAGATTGTGTTCCGCGATGGTTCACTTTATCCGAAACAATTGTCTTTATTTTCTCTGCTACAGCTGAGCAGCGCAAGTGCTGACCGCATTGGCTACATTACCAATTTCTGTATCATGATAAAACTGTTGCACGAGCTCAAAAACAGCAGTTGTTGTAATAGAAGCATTCAAGCATTTTATAATGTCTCAGCAGGGAAAAAAGAAAACCAAAAATTTGCTGAACTTCTATACATAACAAAAAATTGAGTTTTCTTGCGTACTTTATGCGCATTCTCAATTCTCGTGCATTTAGCAAGATTCGATCTTGCAAACCGGGGTGTGCGTCAGACAGTCTAGCCGCACACTTTCTGCGCTCCACTGCTCGTATTCGACAAGACATTAGCGAAGCCTCATTTTGCAGTTTAAAATTGTTCTGACTGAGTGATGAGTGTGTTTTACTCTCTGACTGAGTGATGAGTGTGCTTACTCATGCTTCTTTTCACACAGTATAAAACTACGTGGTTTACCGCTGTCAGCAGTGTCACTGTCTCGCTGCATCACCTGCCGAGATGTTTGTGTTCAACAGTCACATGCAGGGCTCAGTGATTTCAAATAAACCCAGAAAACGCACCAAAAAACTATATTTGTACAAAAAAAACAGAAACTTTGTGTTACGAACAAAAACACATGAGTGTGCCTGTTTGAATTGAAACGACAATCGAATACTGATTTAATTATAGTTCTACTTCCAAAATTTTTTCTGCAGCGCAAACATTTAACATTTGGACTCAGTTGGAAGACCTTTCTGTTGTTCAAGACGTTTTTCATAACGCTGGTAACATACTCCGTTGATGATATCTCTCACTAATTGTAGCAGTACATTTGTTATTTACTAGGAAATTTTGTGCAATCGTGAACTGCAGCGGGATCTAAAATCCCACAAAAAATATAATCCCAATGCCTCTCCTTCTAATTAAAATTTGTTTTTGATTTTGCATGCATAAGGAAACATCGAACTTTAAACAATCAGTCCTCCTAGCACTTGCTTCACCAGTTTCTTCAACTAGCAATAACATTATATATACAACCCCGACAATGATCTTATTTGAGAATATGAAACCGATTGAACACATTCTGTTTCATCCGATATGCCTACTTTCTCACCTGATGTGCGCATGCAAACAATGTGATATAATGTTACCTGTATATTATTGAACAACACTGAAGTGGCTGATGAAGTTATCACTTAAAAAATAGATTTAACGCGATTTTTCATGATTAAACCTAGACACCCAGGTCGACTAAAAAAAGCAGATCTGGGTGAAAAACCTGAAGTTGTATGGAAAATGAACTAAATCAAGTACACAAAACTAAGAGAATATACCAAATCTTTTTGAGTAATTTAATCTGGTACTTTTTTGCAAGCAGCGCTCTTACCATGCGAGGAAATCAGCGCAAAAACGACAATCATAGGTTCAGACGATTCAGTGAACTGTTACTAGTAGAAACGTAACTCAAGATGACGGTAATAAAAAAATATCTGCAAAGGGAGTCGCTAGCTTTGCCGTCAATGCCTGAGAGCCTTTTTGCTATTTCTTCTTGGACTGCTGCCTTACGGTGGCGGAGGAGTTTGTGTGTCTCCGTGACCTCGAGAGCTATGCTGGCCGGAGGAACAGCTCCAGGTAGGGTCACCCATGCCAGATTGGTTGACGGGTAGAGGCCCGACTAAATGCAGTCAATGTCTGTTTGGCGGCAGGAATCAGGCAACTGCATTGTGGCAAGTGTCACTTTCGACTCTCTGGCAGAATATAGTCTCTGGCACCCACAATTATGAGTGGCAGTACCAGGCATCTTAAGTATGCTACTGCGGGGCAACCGAACAGCACTCCAGTCGTCATGTTCATGCGTTCCGCTGGATTAAGTGCTGTGTAGTAGAGATGGCACGGGCCGCTAACAGTCCAGTCTTCGGACCATCCGCTAGAGGTTTTGAAACAGCCGCTAGCAATTTTTCTAGCGATGACGTCACTCCGGGCCGCTACGGGTCGCTACAGTCTGCTCGCCAAAAATTTTTGTTTTTTGCAAAATTTCATAATCTAACAACGAATATTTTTTGCTGCTGTTCTCTCCATTTTACCGTTCTGCCAACGTTCCGTTTCACTTGTTTCCACGCAAATCAGTGAACCATGTTAGGATTCAACCAAAGCAACCAACATTTTCATTTATAGTCTGTCGCCAAGGTTTAGGTTTAGGACAAGTATTCCCAAACTTTCTCCGGCCATGTACCCCTTCAGGATTTCGTTATATGAGGATGTTCCCCTAAAATTTCTTATGACAAAAAGGCTGAGGAAAATAAAAAAATATATTTACTGTATCAATAAGCATCTACTGATTTTGAAAATAATATTCACTGATGTTGGCCTATGTATAAATGCGAGTATTTCGAACTGAATAATATGCAAACATAATTTTTCTCTTCCATTGCTAACCCCAAATGTGCCCTTTCAGATAGGAAAATCTACCCCTAGGGGTACATGCACCCCGGGTTGTGAACCCTTGGTTTGATATTAGGGGTTAGTCTTAGGTTAGGGTTTAAGGCAGGAGTCACCAAACTCCTGCCTTAGACTCAGAGCTGCTTCTTGGTACAGATTCATGCGAAGGTCTACCAATTCGATACACACACTTCTGAAAATCAAAATTTGCATGATTTATCTTCATATGATGTTATCATTAAAAATAAAAGTTAAAGATATCATTGTAAAGAAACTGATCATATTTATGATATTGTCAGAACAGGCCATGGGCAACCTACATGGTCCATACCGGCGACCTGGTTCCGGCGGGCACCATTTTGGTGACCCCTGGTTTAGGTTTAGTACATTAGGCTACTGTGGCGGCAGGTAGATGGCGCCACATGTAAATAAATGGTCACCGCTAGATGGTGCCCATAAGTTGCAAGTCACTGTGATAGTCACCACAAGCGAATTATCGTAGTTCACTTATCCCTACATAATGATAGTGCAACCTAGTAGTAGTAGAGTGAACTCAGTGAGGGAGCTGTATTGCTGCTGGTTGCTTTCCTGTTAGCTAATGCCCCGAATTGCCATCTTTCTCTTGCCTCAGTAGTTCAAGGCGATGCAGTCAACTGCAACACTACTGGCAAGTGTAGTGCAGCCTGGGGCACTCTTGTCATGTGTTAGTGTCATATTACAGGCATCGGGCAAATAAGTTTTCAAAAGTGATTAGTGAAGGCCCCATGGCGAACCTATGTCATGGGTCTACTTTTCCGCCATCTTGGCAGCAAAATAGATACTGCTTACCTTATATTACGAGCCACGGGCCGGTCCGGGCCAGAAAAAAGTTGTAGGTTAGCATAAACGGGACGGGCCGGGCGGTTTCATGTTAGCTCCGGGCGGGCCGGGCTGCAAAAGTGCTGGCCTGTGCCATCTCTACTGTGTAGGTCTAGAGGGAAACGTTTGTCCTGGACAAGCATTCGTTCCCGAATTTCGCCCTGGCGCTCGGCGCTTCTGCAGTCTCATGGTGTACAATAACAATAGAAAACAGGCGCTAGCAGATCGGGGGCTTTCTCCTTCTGTGCGAGCCGTTGCTGCTCGGCTGGATGCGTGCACTGAAAGACGGGCATGCTCTGGTCGTCATCCTGCGACCGTCTCCCTTTCTGTATTAACTGTTGCGTGTTGGAATATTAGACACCTATGAATCCAAACAGACGAAGATGGAACTACGCCCAGGAAAACTAACATTATTGACCCTGAACTAAATCGATTAAATATAGACATCGCAACCCTTAGTGAAAACTGGCTCACTGGTAGTGGATCCATTCGTGAAGAGCACTACACCTTCTTCTGGAGCGCACATCCTGAGGGCGAAAGGATGAGGCATGGTATCGGCATTGCTGTCCGTAACTGATTGATGACATGCATTGAGCACCAAAGAAACCTCTCCCCATGCCTTATGTCCATGCGAGTTCGCATTCCCCAAGGGTGTTTGACTGTACGGTCGGCATACGCCCCTACGCTTATGGCGTGTAGCGAGGAAAAGGTGAGTTCTATCAGCTTCTCAGCGAGTCACTCTCTACCATTTCCAAACGCGATGATTTGGTTCTTGCAGGAAACTTTAACGCTCGGGTTGGAGCTGAATACAATCAGTGGAATGGCGCGCTCGGACATCATGGCTTGGGTAAAATGACGAAAGTGGTCAACGACTTCTTGAACTCTGTACCAATTACAACCTTGCACTTACTAACACCTTCTTTGCTGGCTCCCTCAACTCCAAAGTAACCTGGATGCATCCACGGTCTCGCCGCTGGCACCAATTGGACCATATCGTTGTTCGGCGTAGACAGTTGAATAGTGTAAAGCAGTGGTCTTCAACCTTTTTTGTTCAATCGCCCCCCTATAGGACCTTTGCTTAAAAATCGCCCCCCACTTATGATTTTGATGATTTTGGTGTAGGCAAAAATATTATTTTAATTTGAAATATTTCAGTGTTTATGAAATAAAGGGGCAGTTTGGTTAACACAAAAAAAACGAACAAACAAAGCGAATACAATTGCATTTGCAGAAACAAAGTTATTCATTTCCAGAAACAGTTGGTTCCAGCCAGGCCTGCGGAGCCGGCGCCAAAAAATTTTGAATGGTGGAGCCGGAGCCTGAAATTTGGGTTCCCGTTCAACACACATAGTTTGTGGAGCAAGCCAGTTGTACAAATCATGCAATGGGTTTTAGTTTTAAATGGAACAAATCGTTTTGGAGCCGGAGCCCGAAATTTGTGTTTCGACTCCACAGCCCTTCCAACTACTGCAAACCTTGCCACTGGCTTTTTATCTGCAAGTTTTTTTAAAGCAGGTTGCAAATTGGTCAGCTTAGTCGTATGGGGTTTCCACCGGTCTTCCTCATTTCAAGACGATTGCGATATTTATTACGCATGTGCCGTACTTGGTCGAAACTTGCTCAGCAACATATTTCGTGGGAAACTTCAGTAGTAATACTAATATTAGCTTAACTTTCCCCAAAACGTCCGGAAAGCGCTCACTGCACTTGATCTAAAAGTCTGACCATCCGTGTTAATTAAATATGGCACAGGCTTCATCATCGCTTTGGTAGTCGATGAAAAGTTCCTAGATGTGGAATCGCATTCGCTTATGTTAGCTAACTGGCAAAACACTTCACCCAGTCACTTTTTACTCATTCCAACTTTTGGTATTATTTCCACGAAAGACTTTTTAGCAAACCTCAACCTACAGGTGGCGAAAACGATTGTTTGGAATTTTTAATTTAGCCAAGATGGGGGTGGTTGGACTTACTTGCCAGTATAAGTTATCCCTTTCCTAGCCTACTGTACTGACATGCTGTGTCGTTAGTCAGATGAACACAGTACAGCTATATCTACAAGCACCATAAAACACAAGAACTGACTGAAAAACATGATAAGCATGTTTTACAACTTACGGCTAACTGTAATTAATTTTGCTAGCCATCAATAGCTACTTAAATCGTCTCACAACAGTCATTTCACGTATTTGTTTAATAGAAGTCACTTGGTTCCACTGTTTTACTCAAGTTACGAATAAATGTTTATAAAACACATGATAACGGACTATGAAGTGTTTTGCCGACTATGACGTGTTTTACGAAACAATGTTTTGGCAATGCTCTACCCAAGACTATATGAAGTTTTGTTTTAAGGCAATTTTGCTAATAATAACATATATGGTTGGGGGAATTTGTGTCAGTTCGCGGGGTGAAATAATTAAGCTAAGCTTAATCACAACTTTTGATTAATATTCTTAATAGCAGCGAAAGTCGATGTGATCCAGTGGTAGCAATGTTACGATTGTTGGGCCATTGTTAGTATCTTCAAAAAAACTGAAGTTTTTTGTGTTCACGAAATGGAGTTTGGCCGATTAGGTATTTTCCGATAGCTATATCAGTGTTGTTTGCTTTCAACCAGCATAAATATAATAAAAAGAATCAATGCATGTTACTGTATACGAGAAAAGTCCAAAATTCCGCCCGTGTTGACATGCCTAGAGACTTGCAAATGTTATTGATTGTTGTCGCTTTTTTGACACTGCTTATGCAACGACTAAATAAACAAATTACCAAGCTACTTATTACAACAGTTTTCCCACCATTTCATCTTATTTTAAACATCAGGCTTAACAATATACCTGAAAATTCATCAGATCGCAGTGTTTGGCTCCCAACCAGTAACACTCTCCGTAACCTTGGATAGTTAGTGTAGTAATGCCTTACACAGGACAATGCTAGTTTGACTGTCCCGTCATCAGTCCTGTGTCGTGTGTTTTATAACCTTTTTACGATAGATGGAATCGAAAGTTCATCAAATAAATTGCTTCCAACGTGGAAAATATGGTTTGTATTTTTGGAATCAATACAGAATTTTAATATATTCTAACCTGCAGAAATCGCCCCCCTGGAAACTGCAATCGCCCCCCGAATTGGGTAAATCACAATATCGCCCCCTTAACGCATAAAATCGCCCCTTGGGGGGCGATTTCACCCACGTTGAATATCACTGGTGTAAATCATACCCACAGCATGCACTCAACAGACTGTGGCACGGATCATGCTTTTGTCCGCAGCAAGTTGCTTGTTGCCCCTTGCAAGTTTTTTCGCAGCAGTACAAAATGCAGTCCGTCCATCGACAGTGCAGCAATGAAAAACGACTCAAGCACCTCGCTATTCAGATCTCTTCTCTCAGTTAAAGCAATGCCTGATTACCCCGGCACCAATGTTGAGGACGCCTGGTCGAAGTTTAGGTCTCTTGTCATGGGCAGCGCAGTGTCAACTTTCGGTCTTCGACAGAGGAAGCAGCCTGATTGGTTTCGTGAAAGCGCCAATGTGTTAATTCCTTCAGTGGAAGTGAGACATGACGCCAGGCTGCAGCTGAAGACACGAAACACAAGAGCTGCTAAAGCCAGAATACTCACAGCCAAAGCTGAAGTTCAGCGACTGGTTCGCGCTGCCTTGCGTGACTTCTGGACAAAGATCAGCACAGAGGTGCAGCGATGCTCTGAGGTTGGTGACCTTCGAGGGGTACACAATGGCATTAAATCTGTCATAGAACCACAACCAGTAAGGACCGCATCTCTTCTGTCAGCGCAAGGTTCACTGATTCAAGGCCCGTCTCTCCAGCTTGACCGCTGGGTCGAACACTACAGTTCGATCTATTCACAAGACTTGCATTTCACGACGGACGCGCTTTCCCATTTACCACAACTTCCAATTCTGCACGACCTCGATGCAGGAATTTCCTTTTCCTCAGTTAAACAAGTTGTTCGATCATTAAAGAACTTCAAGTCTCCTGGTGCTGATGGAATCACGGCAGAAATTCTGCGTTGTGGGGGCGACATCCTTGCAGCTCATTTATACAATTTGTTGTTGCTTTGCTGGCGCTCACAATGCATCCCCCAAGATCTGAAAAATGCTGTCACTGTTACTTTATATAAAAAGAAAGGCAGCCGACAAGATTGCAATAATCACAGAGGGATTACCCTCTTCTCAGTGGTGGGCAAAGTCCTAGCACGCGTCATTCTTCCAAGGCTTCAGGTTCTTGCTGATCTTATCCTTCCCGCGAACCAATGTGGGTTTCGACCCCATCGTTCAACCATTGACATGATTTTTACACTTCGACAGCTTCAAGAAAAATGATTGGAACAGCGCAAACCACTAATTGTTGTATTTGTTGACCTGACAAAGGCGTTCGATGTGGTGTGTCGAGGAGGACTGTTTGCGATCCTGCAACGACTTGACTGCCCAGACACACTGTTGTCCATCTTCAGCGGTTTCCACAACCATATGCAAGCCTCTGTTCGCTACCATGGCTCTACCTCGAAAACATTCCCAGGTACACGTGGCGTTAAACAGGGATGCGTTCTCGCACCAACCCTATTTGCAATTTATTTCTCAGCACTTCTGCTTCGTGCCTTTCCATCCACTTCCGGTGTTTTGCTCCACTCATGTAACTCTGGGAAGCTGTTTAATCCATCTCGCTTCCGAGCCCGCTCTAAGACTCGTCAGGTGTTTATACGTGAACTGCTCTATGCCGACGATGCGGCCTTTGTTGCCCACAGTGTTGCAGATGCGCAAGCGCTGTGTAATTCTTTCGCAGCAGCGTGCATTGACTTTGGAATGAAGATAAGTTTGAGCAAATCAGTTGTCCTTGTTTAGGGCGTTTCCGACCCCGCAACCATTACCACCAATGATGTTGCCTTAAAAGTTGTTGAAAAGTTCTGCTACCTTGGATCAAACGTCACTGCATCTGGATCCCTCGTTTCTGAGCTAGATGCACGCATTGGCACAGCTGCCTCTACGTTCGGAAAACTTCGCTCTCGAGTCTGGGCAAACCAGCACCTCTTGATTCACGTCAAGATTCGTGTCTATGTGGCTTGCGTGCTCAGCATGCTGCTCTACGGCTGTGAAACCTGGTCAACACACCTATGCCAGGAAAAAGGCTCAACGCGTTCCATTTTCGCTGCCTACGATCCATCCTCGGTGTCTCTTGGCGTGACCGTATACCAAATACTACAATTATGGGGAGAACTGGTGCTCCCGATATATTCTCCCTCCTTAGAATATATCGCCTACGCTGGAGTGGCCATGTGTGCAGAATGGAAGATGGTCGGCTTCCGAAGGACATCTTGTATGGGCAACTACCCTCTGCTCCCCGACTTGTCAGTCACCCCAAACTCCGCTACAAGGACGTACTAAAAAGAGATTTAAAGGCACTCAACATAAATACGAAAAAATTGGGAACAATTGACACTGGAGCGTGGTTCCTGGCGCTCCCTTCTATAAGACAGACGAGTATATTCAATTCAAATGTACATCACAGACTGCAATCGCCGCCAAACTGATCGTCGGACACGACGGGAAAGGCCATTGAGAGAGAGAGAGAGAGCGATCAGAATCAAGAAAATGGCTGTTTGGAAAACTGCATTTGTGTCCGAGCATTTAAATCGGCTATGTCCAACCCGCGGGCCACATGCGGCCAAGGCGAACGTCTTGTGGGGCCCAGTAAGCTTTTCATGTTTGTGTATGTACAAGACAATGGCAGCCTATCTTTATTTTGATCATCTCAAATTCGACATTTTCGATGCAATCGAATTTGCTGCCTGGTGGGAAGAAGCTGGCAATTCCATCGACTTCTTGCACTGCAGCCGCAAGGTATGGAGCACCATCAAAAACTTACTGGCAGGTCTGCAAGCTTCTCTCGTCTGTGCCCCGTTTCAGCAAATTCCATTGCTTCACAGCTCATGTAGAAGGGGACACACAAGACGAGGAACCGCGAGTCCACGAGGCTTGTCAACAAGCAGCTGTCCGACCTACGGAAGGTCCCAACACCTGATGGAGATAGTAACTCTGGTCCCTTTAAGCCAGAGGGGCTTTCTTACGCCCTCAGCCACCTGGAGACAGGAAAATCCCTGGGATTAAATTCTATTTTGCCAGAGTTTATACTACACGCCGGATGAGCTCTCACATCCTGGCTATGTGGTTTCTTGACTTCCTGCATACGCCAACTCAAAATTCTCAGGATCTGGAGAAGAGCACTGGTAGTTGCGATTCCTAAGCCGAATAAGCCATTTGGGGACCCAAAGAGTTATCGACCTATGTCTCTACTGTGTCCCCTTCATGATCCTCTGTGTTCGTGTCGAACGCGATCCAATACATCGATCCATTGCTCCTGCAGAAACAGGAGGGCTTTCGACACGGGAGGTCGACCGTAGATCAGGTCACTTTGCTAACGCAAGACATCAAGTCGGGGGGCTATGTTTTTCGATCTCACAGCAGCCTACGACACTGTATGGCATCGCGGCCTCACCTGCAAGTTATTACAATTGCTGCCTGACAGACACGTGATCCGGATGATCATGGAGGTGGTTGGCAATCGTAGCTTCAACCTTACCTCCGGAAACGGTAAAAGGAGCAGCTTACGACGCCTCAAGAACCGCGTCCCACGGGGATCCGTCTTGGCACCTCTTCTTTTCAACATCTACACCTTTGACTTGCCAATCACCATCTCCAGAAAGTATGCATATGCCGACGATCTAGCAATCATACATGCTTATGGAGGCTGGCAAGCAGTGGAAGGAGTGCTCAGCAAAGACATGGCGACTATAGGTAAATGCCCCCACACTTGGAAGCTAAAGCTCAGCACTGCAAAAATGGTGCCTACAGTTTTCCATCTCAGCAACAAGGAAGCTAACTGTGAGCTGAAAGTCCACTTTGACAACGAAATCCTGCCCTTCTCCTCCGAGACCGAATAACTCGGAGTAACGTTGGACAGGTCGCTCATGTATCGCCGACACCTAGAGTCACTTCGCAAAAAGCTGACATCACGCGTCACACTCTTAAAGAGGCAGCTTGCTGGCTCGGGCTGGGGTACTGAGGAAATATCATTGGGAATAGCCACCTCAGCCCTGGTCCATTCAACAAAAGAGTAAGCCTACTGATCTCCTGCTTGGTACCACAGTGCTCACACCCGCCTCATTGATTTTGTGATCAGCGACGCCTTGCGAACTGTGACTGGATGCCTGCGTCCTACACAGCGGACACTCTTCTTCTGCTCGCAGGCATCCAGCATGCTGAGCTTCGTGGTAAAGGAGCTACTCGGTTTCTAGCACACCGTGCCATGGAGCCTGGACATCTGCTCCACTCAGCTCTCACCCATCCGCTTGGTGGGAAGACACGGCAGCTCAAATCGAGACACCCATTTGTGCCTGCCGCACAACTCACAGTTCATCTGACAACAACAACAACATACGTGCGGCGCGGTGGACGGATCACCAATGGAATGAGGAGTGGTTGGACAACACTACGAGATTCCGCATCGGCGCCCGCCCTCCCAGAATGGCTCTGCCAAGAACAGCTTGGGTCCGGCTTAACCGCCTTCACACCGGTGTCGGACTTTTCCGCTCCTGTTTGTACAAATGGGCTATGGCCTCCTCTGCGACTTGTGAGCAGCGCCGGATTTAGATGGTGGGAGACCTGGGGCCCAGACGTGGTGGGAGGCCCCATGTGCGGATATAGAATCGCTAGGTAGGGGATGATGGATGAAGTCACTAGTATTTCCACATATCATTAATATTAGGTCGAAATCTTGTGACGTCACATAAGTTAACTCAACTGTAACAAAACGTTATGATGCAACATGGTATTTGACAATGATTAGCGATTTGTAAAACTGTTGCAAAACCAGTCGCTAGAAGCATCGCATCTTCCTTTTTTCAATATTTGCTTGAAAAAAGTTTTGAAAATTTTTTGGAAAAACTTTCTGGGCGATCCAACGTTTTCATCATCTCTAAACATCAGTCCTCGTTCAGCAATAAATTTTACGACAGAAACCGAACGTTGCAGGCAGAGGCGATTTCCGATATTGTTCGCATTGATTGACCTGACTGGCTAGTTCTCTATCAATTCTTCTTCACAGTGATTAATTACATCTTCGACTAAATGTAATCGCGGCATCTATATGTTGCATTGAATGCTCGTGGTTCCTCAGGCGTTCAAGAGCGTGCTTCCAGTCCAAGATTGCTTTTTTGATAAGGAAACGCGCACATTTACTCGTAACCGCGCACATCAGTCTACAAGTGAAACATTCAGCACAAGTATGTGAAGGAGAAAAACGATGCCAGCTTCTGTCAACTAATTTGCCTTTGTGGTTCTGGCGACGAACAAGACTTGTGGTACATTTCCGTGAGACGTTTCTGTCGTTTCTGTGTTGTGGAACATCATGTTTTAAAAATGACTTTTCACCACAATGTCAGAAAGAACCTGTTTGATATTTAACCAATATTCCCGCTTTTTTTCCGGTATACGGTATATTGGCTGGCCAGAGGACCCAGAGACCGATATCGTTTCCTTCAGTGATAGCTTCAGCCATCTCATCTATCGTGTTTTTCGATGATACATCTTGACGTTCTTCTGTCACTGCACCGTTGGTTAAACTAGGTCTATTCTCATCGTTACGTAGATCTAAGTCTGTAACAACATGTTCTTCGATTTTCTGTCCTCTTACAGGTTCCGCAGAAATTTCTCCGCTGGACTTCACTGCCACTGTAAAATAGTCACTTGAATGTTTCATGACTTGACTGCAGCTTCTTCCTCTCTCATTTTTGCCTCTTTTGCTTTTTCACGTCTTTTTGTACCACTTGGATAAGCTCTACACTTGGTAACAATTAGGCCTATTGATAAGTTTTAAGCATTGAAGTAAGACGTCCAGTGTGGACGATGTTTGAGTCAAAACAAAATCGTTATTTACTTGTCAAACAGTTTAGCTTCATCAACAGAAATGTTTCTCTCAAGCGGATACTACTCACATGGTTCAATATTTTCCCATTCAGTTGTTTGCAAACTGAGAAATCTACTCAAAGCATTTCAATTCAGCAAGTAAAGTTGTCTATTTAGCTAGATGTGCAACACAAGACTTGTACAATACAGATACATCTGACATGAATAATACACAGTCACGATCCTTGCCTTCTCACAGTCTCTGAGTTTCTTAGTTTTGATTTAACTTGGCTTGATATATACTGTACTTCTCATTGTCTCTATTGAATCCTTGCCTTAACAGTGGCGAAACACGATACAACCTCAACAAATGATACTTTGGACTTCTCAGTATTCTGAACTTGCTCATTAAAAGTAATCACAAATGATTGCAAACGTCTTAATGTCTTCAACAGAGTTCGCTCAGACAATTTCCAAAAAAACGTTTCAGAACAAAAGTTGGCTTGTCGATGGATGTGAAGTATGAATATGAAGCTGGGTACATTTGGAGCATCATTGGCAACCTAGGATAAGGTGATAGCCACCTGGTTACGCTGTGAGAAATAAGTTTTTGATACTCAATATCCACAAAGTAACAATAATCTTTTCACTCTCTTTTGTGAACTTTGAAAATGCAACCACACGCAATTCACTCAGCTTCAAAATCATTTAGTCCTCTTCTGACAAAGGGTTGCTTCCAGGGACGCCGGAACGTCGGTAGGGCAGGGGGGGCAGAAAAAAAGTTGAGGGCAAGGAAACTCATGAAAAACAAAGAAAATCGTTACCAGGAATAAGGCCCGTACCTAGGAGGGACGCAGAGGGCTTAGTCTCCCCTGAAACACAATTTTACCCATCCCTGGAAGAATGTGTTGGACATAGTTTAAATAATTTGGTCCCCTCTCTGTAAACTCTTCGACTCCCCTGGTGTCCCGATCTAGTTAGGGCCTGCCAAGTATGCTTGCTACAGTTCAACAGTAATGTTGACTTCAAAAATAATGAAACAAACTATAGACAGCCTGTTTCATTTCGATCTTGATAAATCGTAAAATTACCTATGAAAAGACCCCTTTGCCCCCGTTGTTCCTCTTCAAAGGTCAGGGAGGCAATACCACCGCTCTCCGACGTCCCTGCTTGCCGCTATCAGCAACCACAGCCTCGCTACATTACCTGCCAACATGTCTGCGTTCAACAGTCACATGCGACAAAACGCCTAATGTCGTAACTTGAAGTGAACGTTTGAAGATTTGTTGCAATGTTATTAATACACGAAAATGACCAACAGTGAAACAATTCGCTCGCTAGTTTGGCAACTTATCCTTGCAGGCAAATGAGCGCACATGAGTAAACTGCAAGCTCAGCACTGCATGGCACCAGAACAGTAAACTTGGTTCTTATGCAGCGTGAGTGTCGTACCGGCAAATAAACTGTTATTGCAAGAAATAAATCAGTTAATTGGAATGAGCTGCTGACGTGAAATTTCCTAGAAAGTTTTGGTTCTTAGTCCCAATTTCCAGAGAGGGGCAACTACCCGTTTTGACCCTGGGGCAGATCCAGCCAATAAGGTTAGGGGGGGCGATTTTAGTAGTATTTGTTAGTCAAGTCTGATTACGGGTTCACTACTGTAAGAAAGACGAAGTATACTTCACAAGTTCACAACACGTCTGTGACAAAACAATGGATGACAAAATGGCCTTGTATTGTGAATGATGTTTTCCGAATTGTACACATCATGACAAGTAAGTTTAATTCGTAGGTTTTAGGGGGAAAGATCGCCTCAATGGCCCCCTGGATTCGCCCTTGCTTTGATGCCCCCTGCGGACGCCCGTGGTTTTGACGTACCACGAGTTCAAAACTGTTTGCTTGAGTTCTGTGTAAAAGCACACAAATAGCCATAATAGTCATTCTTTTCGCATTTACATGTTTAGCAGCAATGCTGACCTTAAAACTAACAACAGAAATTATAGAAAACCATTCCGAATTTTAGGTGTGCGCGAATAGCTGCAATGAATTTGTTTCAAACTGATAATGATAAATCATGAAATTACAGGTACTTATGATACTGGTATGTAAGGGCACCTGTGCCACCGTTGCCCCCCTTTTAAAGGGCAGGGAGGGAAGTGACATGTAATGCACCCCCGTTCCGGCGTCCCTGGATATTTCTGACGAATTTCTTCATTTTTTAGCATTATTGATTAACTATAATTGCTAGAAAGTACCGCACTAAGCTATGTACAATACACTGATCATCGTATCACGGTTCATCAGCAAAGCTACTACAGTAACTACTGTATATAAAGGAGTCAGCAGTCCGCGCTCTAATGCCAAAGTCATTGAGATATTGAAAAAAGACTTACCATTGTTATGTAACGATTAATGTGAAAGCATTCCCGCTTTTCCAGTCGACAATTAACTCAATCGAAACATAGATTAATTAGACAACTTGCAGGCCCTCTCATAAACTAGCCACCAGCTCGTATCTTATTGCAGAAGAGTAGCGACAGCTTACTGTATGTAAAGACAAGATATCATAGCCAGTGGCCTAACTGGCGGTGCGCGGTAGGGGCGAAATGCCCCCTTGGAAAGCTAAATGTGAAAACCGGTCTCCCATTTATATGTCGGTTTTAGCCTTCTTTTGGTTTTCAGTAGGTTGTTGTTTTTGTCTGTTTTTCGAATTATTTTCGGTTGATTTAGGGTTTTAGTTTAGCCATCCACATCTGGATTCACCATCATTTCTCAAGTTATTTTTCTGAGTTTTAGCTAGTGGACCCCATACAGTGGCCAGTTGAGCCCTTTTATCTAAGGTTACCACCCTGGCTCAAACCTTTAGTTACGCCACTGAATTATAGCTATGTAAAATAAGAAATGTAAAAGGGAGGATATTTTGACATTTTTAGATGTCTTCGGAGATTATTTAATCCATAGGCGGATCCACGATTTTTTTAGGGGGGAGCTCAAGGACGGGTTCATCCGGATGTGTACTGACTGCACAGCAGTGAAGACCCAATTGCTCAGGTAACGTTTTTTAACAGACACCGTTAATAACGATACACATTTTGGCTAAATCGCATTCTCACGATTACTCAGACTCATTGGGGTGTTTGCGAAATAGAAGCGGCCTTCAAAACAATTCAGAAATTATTCCCAAACTTATCTAACCTTAAAAAAGTAACTTGTTGAATGTCGGAAAAGTTTTGTTAGTAGCAAAACAAACACAGGTCCACGCCGAAGAAACGCGTGGGGCAGGCATAGAAGTGATACAAAAACTACACGAAGAAACCTGATTGCCCGCATCACTCCAATTCCTAAAGTTCATAGCCCAAATTCCTCATCTGAATATAGACCAATCTCTGTTCTTCCAGTATTATCAAACTTGTTTGAAAAAGTTATTTATCACAGAGTATACTCTTATTTGACAGAACACAATCTAATTGACAAAAGACAATACGGTTTTAGAGAAAATCACTCAACAGAGCTAGCCATTACAACTATTTATGATGAACTACTCAAAAACTTTG
>Ga0210059_1005359_pt1 | contig 20654 bp, 9 predicted proteins | sample Ectturendosymbi2_FD_188042 | JGI IMG/M metagenome (GOLD analysis project Ga0210059, IMG submission 188042) | Ecteinascidia turbinata endosymbiont from Florida, USA - Sample 2 (SPAdes) (version 2) | ecosystem: Host-associated > Tunicates > Ascidians > Unclassified | place: Key West, Florida...
ATTCGTTTACTCCTTAAAGATCTCCTAAACTCTTGAACTTTCCATTGGTTGACCGTTCCAACGTTTCGACGAGGTCCAAATTACATCTTCAACCAATGACAGCTTCGCCTTTTCTTATCTCCTAAACCCTTTCTTATTGGCCACTGTTTCAACCAATGAGATCTCTTCTTTTCTGTATATAAACCAGCTCGGTAGTATCTCCACTTCATTCTGACGATATCCCTTGAAGAGTGTCAGACGAAAAGCTTTGGGAAGAATCTCCTACTTCACGCCTTCTGCAGTTTTATGGAAATTAGTATACCCTTTAGCCAGGGTTTTGTTAAGTTCGTCTTGGATCCTCAACATGTAACGTCTTGTGATCCTGAAACAACAACGAAAGAAGACTTCGATTACTGGAGAAAAATCACTGAAGAAAGCAACTTAGAAGTTTACCGACGGATTCACGACAAGTCGAACGAAGCTGAAGACTAAACAACGACTAAAGGCATCAACTCTTTAGAACATTGTCACGTGTACTTATTTGATATACTGTGAATTTGTACTTTGCATATTTATTGTGAGTCACCTTTGGCAGAGAGTAACTCAAGATGGTATAAAAACTATTATACTAAGAAATAAATTCGAATTGCAAATAGAATTAATAATGAAAACAGATAAAAATATTGTAGTAAAATACTGATTCGGAATTTACGATGAGAGCGCAAACTGTGACTGACTACTAATGTCGCTATTGCACTGTGTACTGCTCGAGATTTGTCACGTGACCTTGATGTCGCAAGTTGCGTGTATATAAAGTGCGGAATTCCTCCACTTGAGTCAGTCTGACTTCGACTATGGTCCAAAAAGCAGCTCAAACAATAGCTAGTAACTCTCTACAAGTTGACGGCTTATGCCCAAGCTCAACTTAAACCAGAGAACTATGGACTGGTAGACTGCTTTGTCCCTGATGTTCTAACATAATTCGGGTCATTCTCTCTCTCTCCAAGATAGAATAGAATACGCATTGACCCCTGTCCCCTGTAATAATTACGCATGTGTATGTTGATGCACCTTACTATTATAAGCCCCTGTTGTTGAGAATACGTTTATTGCATGTTTGGGTGCATATTAAAATAGACCCCTGTTGTTTGGAAGTATAGTATTGAATACAATGGTCGCATTGCTTAAAGTTATATTAATAAAACCATGAGTGAATACAATTTCGTTGTGATAAGCTGAGCGGTTCTAGCGAAACCGGCAGGTCTAAGTTTTTTAATTGTTAATTTGGGCGTGCCATGGACGCTCTGGTTAAATTCACCAGTGCTCTCGCGGAGTTATCCTAAATGTGTAGTGGTCTTCTTTTAGAAGAGGATTGCCACATAAAAATGGAGCCACCAGTGAGGTCGTGCCCAAACGTAAAGGGTACTACCTCAGCTCCACCTCTCCTGGCGGTTTTGCATAAAAAATTAATAATTGACGTTGGCGCTTACAACTAATTGCGAACTTTGTTTGATTTTTCTTTTGATGGAGAGAGAGTGCAGGCACTCAAAAACTTTTCGTGCCTTTATCCAATAGCCTACCCTACCTTAGAAAAAGAGAGTTAGTACAGAAGTTAGGAAATTTAGACAGAGCAGAATTTTGTATGCTGCAATCAGAGACAGTATAAGCATGGCTTACATCGGAGTATAAAGCCACTAGAATAGACATCTATTATCAAGGATTGTGAACATTGGAAAAGTGGTAAATTTATGTTTGTTTTTCAGATTACGATGATAAGTAATAATAGGCAATGTTAACAATGAAGACTGTGCATGACAGATGTTCAAAGGCTTTGCGTTTTTTGCGCTTTGATTGGATTCAAGACCCTGAGGAAACGTCGAATAAAAAACTAAAAACTGTTGATCTGGAATCGGAGTATCTAGAGACGGATTTGAAACTATTTGAGGTTTTTCGTAAAAAGCTATATAGGAGCTTGGACAGAGAATATTATCCGTTGTTAGATCTTGTGGTCCCGGCTCACTTTAGATGGCAGATAACGGTTATGTGGCTCCTAATAAAATTTAGACCGACCAATGACTCCACTTTTGATTATGCTCGTAGAGCAATATTACCTCCGTCAAATATCGAAGGGGCTGAATAGAAATTGGTAAATGAGAAAGTTCGGAAAAACAAATAGCTACTGTTTAGATTTAAGTTTGAGAAATATATCTGAAAGCGCTATGTGTAGATAATTCGATTATTAAAGATTTAATTGTTTCTATATGAGCTATAATTGTTGTTTTGTGTATTGTTTATGTATAAAGTTTAAAAGTAGACCGTGCTGGCTAAGAATGATTGTTCGATAAAATTCCGCAAGAGTTTTATTTCCCTTAAAATACTTTTAATCACAGTGATCACGTCTAGAACTTATAGAAGGTAATTATTATTGCAGACCAGTCGCTTGTGTCGGAAAATACCTTATATGTTTGTGTGAAATATTATGGACAACTGTATATTGAACAATTTGTGTACGCTAAACTAGATTATCAGTTTGCACCTTCTGTAGTATGCTATAGGGTTACAGAAAAAATTTATAAATACGCCTTTTTAATGTTATGGGTAAATGCGAAGCATTTTGGATTGGCAAATTGATGTAATATGGGATATATTAACAAATACTAAAACTTCAAGATGGTACTGTTGATTTATTGTTGGCCTTGATTACACCTTAGGCAAAAAGCTGAAAGCAGCAAATGCTGCCAGCGGATGCCATTGTAAAAGACATAGAGGAGTGATTTGTTATATACAACGAAGAACAATACTAACTCTCTCATTGAATAAAGACAATTAGGCCACCCGTTGAAAGACCTTTGCAATAGGAAGTAAATTGGTAGATTGTCAATTGTAATAAGTTAAAATGAAGATATTTTTGTTTAGAAATTGTGTCAATAAATAAAACCAAAATGCTAATAAAGGCTACTGAAAATTGCGTAACGAACCTGATTGCCAAAGGCATTACTCCCTCCAACATTGTCGTACAGACCCCTACTGTCGTTCTGAATACTGTTCGTTTACAAAGTGCTAGAATAGATTGTGCCTGTCAAGCTTACATACGGAAGCCATACTCTGAAGATTGGTTTGAGAAATTTATGGAGTGCATTGATATGACGAAAGTTGAAACCGATACAACCTCGACTGAGTCGGAGGATGACGATCTATGGTTTGAGTAGATAAACATTGTAATAGAAGCAATTAATTTGTGCGTTTTGATTGGCCCCAATGTCCTATACAAAGACTACAGAATCATTTACAAGGCAAGGGTTTAAAGCCAGAAGTTTTGGAAGCTAATCCCATATTTTTTAAAATATTTAAGCAGAAACTGCATAAAGACTTTAGGTGCTCCTTTCCAGAGTATAGTTCACTTCTTCAGCATGTAGAAGTACACAATTTTCCTTGCCAAGTAATGTATTTGTGGGAATTTCTGGTGAACACACAGACTGACGAGAACACTTATGAATGGCTGAAAATACTAATTGACAAGTAACAGAGAAGAGATACAAGAACAAAGTGAACCTAACTATTCAAAACAATAGAGTCGTCTTAATTGCCTAGTGTTTGAAAGGTGGATTGAGATAAACCTTGACTGTGGAAAGACGAAGCTGGAAGCAGTTGCGCTGAGTTCTAAAAGCAACGAGTTTAGTAAATAACGATGAAATTCGTGCTTTATAAACTGATTATTAATATGAATTCTTGATTGAAATTGATATCTAATAGTGGAGTCCCAGTATGCTTTCAAAACCGTAATTGAAAATTGAACATAGTATAGAACGATTTAGTATTATATCTTATTAACTATGGTAAATAAAAAAATTGTTTCCACTCAAGTTACTTATGATAATCACCCTTGTAAAATCCTTTTGTGTGCATTTTTTAGTTTAATTTCAATATATGAATGTCTTGTTCTTATATTACTATATGTATATTTCTGAAGAGCTATGTGAGATTCAGGGAGGTAAACACTTAATAGTCAGTATGGCACTGGTCCAGTATTGTACTTGCGTTTTAGAAATTTAGATATACATCAGAAGTTGATACTTCTGAAGATAGGAAGGTGAAATTTAACATTGCATTTATGTTCTAGGAATTTATCTAACTAAAAAAGTGTTACAAAAATTGTCAATTTTTTATTCTGACTTGCAACAAGCACACCTCAATATGAACCCAAGAGGCCTAGAGCAAGCTGCTGAAGAACAGGTAGATACGATACCATCACCTTTTATTGACCTTGAGCAAGTTAGAAAAAGATACATTCGAGTATATTAGGCACTCTTTATTATTAAATCTACCCTCTTCAGTTGGTCTCGAAGTCCATTAAAATCTTACAAGACAAGCTACAAGCTTTGGGGTTAACTTTGACGGTCTTCGAAGAAGACCCTATATTGTTTTGCACCCTTAAACAGAGACTATTTGGGAAGTTTCGAAAACATCTCCGAAAATATAAACCATTATTGTTTTTAATAAATCGGACACACTGGCAATGGCAAGTAGAAATGATCTGGGAAATACTTTTCAATAGACCACACCAAGAAGACAGTTATGCGCTAATATAAATTTTAATTGATTTGTAAATAATTTCGAGGTAAACAGGGGATTGGCTAAAACAGACCATAAATGGAAAACCTACTAACCTAGGATAGAAATGCAATAATATAAGAATAATATTTTGAGCAGCTAAGTATCTTCAGGACAGATGTGTGTTGGTGCGCCTGATTAAGGTTGAAGTAATTGCTCAGTTACCGGGACATTTGATTGTCAAAGCGAAGTGCAAAAAGTTATATCAAAATTAAGTGAGGCATCCTCGCCCCCTAAAAACAGAAACAGTAGATATTCCTAGAAAAAACAAGTTAACCAGGTGACATTAGTTTTGCAAAAAATTTTAAAGGAATTAGCAGTGAAACTATAGAATTGAATAAGATTCCGTGGAATCTGTGAATAAGGGATTAACAGAAACGAAATTGCTGCCGGTGTAAAAATGTATTGTATTGAAAGAGGAATAAGACGTTCCTCTAATACAGGGGTTCCCAACCGGGGGTACTCGTACCCCCAAGGGGTACGAGATTGAACATCAAGGGGTACGAAGATCCTTGGGTCACAGAGCAGCTTATATATCCCTTATAGAGCAATATATATCTCAAAAATTTTTTGGGGGTACTAAGAATGCTCTGACCTGACAAAGGGGTACGAGCAGAAAAAAAGGTTGGGAACCCCTGCTCTAATACCAAATGTTTCCTACACTACTTGAAGGGTGATTCTTATTCTGTTCGTGTTACATTGTTTCGTTCAATTGTCTGATGGAAAAGAAATTTATAGAAGTCGCCAGTACCTGAAGTTCATTTCGTTCAGAAGTCCAAAACATTTTCTTTAAATTGCCTTGCAATAAAAATAGACTTTTGTGAGAAAACTTCTTAAAAGAGAGGGTTAGTGAAACGTTGTTAACGTCATGACAGTATTACCTATATCTCAGTTTTATGTGTTCCACAACCGGAACGTTACCTTGATTTGGAGAATCAGCAAAGAGCGTTTAAGTGTTATAGAAGCCAAAAATCAATTTCTAGATATTTTTGAAGAATTTGATATTCCGGTGTATGGAGATTAACACTGCTTGTACTGTGATTTGATTTAACTCCGAGACAGACACTTATTTTAAAACTTATATGGCATATTATATAGAAATACCATCTTACCTCCACGAAATTGCTTCTTTGGAGCGACAATTCTTTTATCAAGATTTAAAATATTGTAATGGCCAACTAGAATGGATGGATCAATTTAACTAATCATAGAAGTGTGATTGAGTTGGAATTTCGGGAAGGATCACACGATTTTGAACGTATGTAGGATTATTTGTAAATCACAATATGAAAAGATTGTGTTTCACTGTTTAACTTGATGTTTTATTTTACTTTTTGAGGAACATTAAAATCATCATCAGCTTATTCCATGTGTGGTATTTATGACTTGTCGAAACCTAATGGATGGTGACCTCTGCTGTTCATAACTAGTGTAGATAGTACAAAAAGAAGGCAGAGAAGAAACTACTTTAGACATAGAAAAAAAATATAGGAAATCTAAATTTCAGTATATTGAAGAATTGATAAATAAATTACAGTCGAGAAACGTAATTAGAAGATAACTCCTACGGGTTGGAGAATGGTCAGCTCCGCCCATACTAAATGTCTTATTGAGTCATTAACATGCCACTCGACGGGGAAAAATAAAATTGTATGAGATGTCTAACTTAGTTAGAGCTTTTCGAGAGAAAGAACTCAAGATCTCTCGAGTATTTACATTGTAGACATATGATCTTTTTTGTATAATCTAACCTTACACTTTTTCTTTTCAGGAAGACAAGATATAGGGAATGCAAGTGTGTTTTGGTAAAATTGAATTAACTTTAAAAATATGAGATGTTTGAAAATGTACAGTGGAAAAAGGAACCATGGCGGTGAAATTGGAAGGCTGTCCCCTACAATCGAAGTATCTAGTTCATGGGATATTTCAAGGCGGCTACCAGTAAAATGGAATGGTTCTTCCAGCTGTGAATTACTTCAATAGCGTAAAGTCTGTACTCCAGAGAAACATCACCCTCTCTACGGGAAGAGCGCACCTTTTTCGCATAGAAGTACAGGAATCAATAAAGAATAACACCTCTCGTGGCGATGAGGTTGTTCAACTCAGCCCCACTTACCTATCCTTATATACGAAGTGACCCTATTAATTGCAAACCGCCGAAGAGCAATTTAAACTTTTACTCTTCGCATGAGGCAACTTTAGATGGCAACTTATTTGAACAACATTATTTTTATAAAGCAACCAATGATTGAAATCAGTCGCCACATACGACATAGTCTTTCATTTGAGTATCATGGTAAGAAGTATTGGAAATCGTACGTTATTTTGGCCAACATGCATGTGATCCTGAAATCGAATGCATAGATATATATCGTGCCGATAGATGATGCAGCACTGATCATTGTGAGTTTTTTATTCTTTTTCGTTTTCGTGATGTAATTATGCTTTCATTGATGCATTGCGACTTGAAATTATACTCGTATACCAGAAGACTACGAAACCTTGTGGTTTTGACTGTGTCTATTTAGACAGCCAGCTGTAAGCTGAATAGCAATAAGATAACAAACAGGTATACATGAGGTACTGGTGATAGAACCTTTACTAATAAGATTATCGAAGAAAATTTGTTTTTTTTTCGAAACCCTAAAACCGTGGACATTTTGGTTAGAGTAAGGTAGCTGGCCAAAGTCTAGCATGAAACCTGAAGTCTAGACAATACTACTGATTGAACACTATGGGTTAATAAATCGCCCTCGAACACTCAACTTGCGTTAAGGCTTCCTACCTCTAGGTTTGCTGCTTGACATTTAGATAAAACATATTAGAAAACAAGGCAATCTAAGCTTGCACCAAGAAATAGCCAGTCCTGCACCGCGAAATTGATTTTGAAATTTGATCCTTTTTGAAGCCGTTTTAATTGTGGGAAATCTAAAAAGGAACATAAGTCTCTATTTGCCCTAAGTAAACTTATTCCCTTCTCAGGCTGAATTTTTATTTCACTAAGTCATCATTGATGCAGGAGAATTGACACCTGTCAGTTCTGAATATTAGTAAAATCCATAAAAACAAAACTACAATACTATCACTTTAAATTTCAAAACGACATGAATTTCAGAAATAAAATAGTTTAATGAAGGCGAAGTTAGAAGAGAACCAACAAAATAAACTAAGAAGGCAGTGAAAAGTGAGTAAAATAGGAAAGTGAACATAAAACAATGAAGGACTTCATCTGCTCCGAAGTCTGATGGCAGTAGGTTCGGTTTCAATAAACTGCCTGCCCGAAGTCTCAAGGTCCTTTATAAATCGAGGTAGATCCCAAGAATTATGGGTACGAAGTTGTTCGGGAACAGGAAAACTGAAGCGAATGTAAGTCCAATTGTGGTAATGACGTCCTCTTCCCGTGAACCACACTAAACGAAAGAAAGCGAGGTCCGATGGAGGTATTGCCCCGCTGTACTTGAAAATATTTTAGCCTGTTTCAAGGCAGAAATAGGATCTAGGTGGCGACCCTGAAGAGGTAGGATCGTTTCATCTTGAAAGATTTCTTCGTCAATCGTGGTTGATAGCAGCAGTACGTTTCACCATTAATTCCTGTAGTCCATGACAAAAATTCGAATACTGATGTAGGCCCAAAACGGCTTGCTTATCTAGTCAATATGAAGTGGAATTCCCCAGCTGATGCAATCATGGCACAAGAACCTTGTCAAAGAATTTAAAACACAAAAATGGGTATAGATCATCTCAGATTTCCGAATTCTAGAATTTTAATAGACGTAAACGAATTAGGATAAGACCATGCCGAAGGACACAAAACGTACCTCTATTCTTTATTTTGTTTAAGATACTACTTGCGAAACTCACGTTTGATAACAATCTTTAGAAGTAAAGTAACTATATGTTAATACACATACACACACCCTGTGAAAAAGTTTTTCATTGTTTCATTGAAACCCTTAATCTTTGGCTAACACCGATACCTTATGCGGGCATATGTCAAACTCAAGCATTAGCAAAACTTTTGAAATTGAAAATATGATCCTATTCGACTAAACCTCAAATGATTGGAGACTTGAACTACACTTCAATGCGGTTATTAGTAGCCAACCATTGGCAAGATCCTTTCTGCTAAAACAAACCACACATTGTAGACGCAAATCCTTAAGATTAAGGCATAGAACGGACATGATTAAAAGAGACTGTAATTTTATCAGGAAGAGTATGAGAAAGATTGCAAGTGATTAATGGTTGATGTAAGAAACTAGAAGGTAATTCATCGGCGACTGTGTTTAGTGCCTAGATTAAACTCATCTCACCTAGTCAAGCGACATTAAGACTACCAAAGATGCTTTTTAATCAAAACGCTGGTCCCAGAAAATTTAGGTTAGCAATACAAAATTACCCGGTGTAAGAACTTAATGAAGCTTATCCCCGTCCTTCAAATTTAATAATCATGGTTTTCTTTTTGCCTTTTTCGATGAACATCAAATGGTGTTGAAACACCTGAGAGCCCATCGTGAGACAAAAATCTTATTAGCTTCTTTATTGCATTACATTTACTGGATTGCGACTAAGGTAGTAGGAGCACTAAAGGAAGTGTCAGACTTCATATTTAAAGCATAATGAAATTTAATTTACCAAGGTTGAAATGAAAAAATGAGGCGAAAGAAGTAAAACTAAGGATTTTGCTACCACCTTTTGCTATATAATCTCTCACAAGCTCGCTGAGATTCACATTAGATATCCACTTACGGGGTACAGTGGAAAATTGCTGTCATTATCCAAGACTATAGTTGACAACTCGTAGACCAAACAGCTACCCTTACTATTAGTACAACACAATTACAATATTAAGTGATTTTAGCCAGGAGTAACACATTTTCTTTTAAATTCCCACTTGATAAACCCTAGTAGTCCACGTCAATACAGAAACCACCGCCATAACATTGGCACTGCTACCCGATCTCTCTCTCGACCAAGGACAGTCGGCAGCATGTTCAATGCTGGAGAATCCGATTTTATTGTACCAGCTCCAAAACCCCGAGCGGGAGATAGGTTAAGAACATTGAATTTTGAGTAGACATAAGGTTATACATGAAGAGTCTTCTTTTTAAAGTAACTAAGAAAATTGCTAGGAAAACAATATTTTGTTTGCCACATATATCTGTTTTAGAACAAAAAATTCAATTGGAATAAATAGTTTAATGCCACGAAATAACAAGTTTTTGAAACGCGCAACGAGCCAGAAGCTGCAGCATACGAATCCCTTTGTAAATCACATCTGAGAAGACGAGCACCACGACCACCTATGCAACATCTGCATTGAGGAATTGGTCAATCAGAACCCTACACCAAAACTTTGGAGTATAATTGGGTTCCACTGATTAACGAAAGTTCTACCACTTATACAAAATCATCTAGTTTAGAACTAAGGAAGCATATGACACTGCTTCATGTTGGCACCCAAAATAACTATACAATAAATAGGATAAAGAATTCTGACCCTTATGAGTGGAGCAACGAGTTTCCAATTCACTAATGAGGTGAATAGATGACCAGAAGGCCAAGCAGGTGAACTTGTCATTATCACTACTCCTGTATCGAAGAACGGCCCTAATCAGCAAAGAAGGACCACTCGCATATGAGAATTCAAAATTGGCCATAAACCAATTTTACTAAGACGTCCAGTTGTTATGATACGATCCGGGAGATCTTTATTCATTGTTCTAGTAATTGCCCCGACGTAAAGAAGAGATCAGAAACCTAATTTGATGTAACCCACTGATATTAATCCCTTAATGAAAAGTACACCCAACTATTTAGCATTCGGTGTAACAACTACTATAGAAGTATTATTTACTAGACCTTCAACTATACTTATTACGCCAACCATGAATAGATTAAACTAATGACGTCACACGTAAATAAGAAAATCTTTAGATTAACTCACAGTTGACTTTTGCATATATTACTATTTATTCGTTTAATGATCAGAATTGACCTGAAAAGCCGACATTATACGATTCGGTTTTACCCAAACCTAAAATCCAGTCGGTCATGTAGTAGATATAAAGGGCGATAATAATAGAGAACACCAGGACGATATGCAGGATTTGTGTTATGAATTTCTGACCAATCAAGGGTTCAAAAGGCCTGCTATATATTACGAAGTTAGAGCAACTTTTGTTAGTCCTTTTTACGACAAACAAATGCACCAGAAGAGCAATTAAGACAGGGAAAGTATATATCACCTGACTACACAGAAACTCATTACATTTATGCTTCAACGCTTTCTCTAAAGATCAGAACGTTCAGTGAATAAGGTGATAATTAACGATTTGATAAAGAAATTGTAAAGAAAGCACCTTAGATAGTAGGAGATATGTCAATAAATGACTGGTTTAGGCGTTTCATGCCCACTACATACAGAACAACAAGAAAGGCCATAACATTACCTATCCGAGTAATGTTTGTAGATATGGTAAGGTAAATATAATTTTGAGGGTGCCTAGGCATTGTGGAAATTTATAGTTACCTCTTAACACTCGGTTGCGAGAATTAATCAAGCTTAACTGGCGGGAAATATGAGACGTGTTTATGTTGCTATAGAATTAATTTCCTTCCCCTTAGTGTCTGGCGCGGACGAATTTCAGTGTTCATGTGTCTCAGTGATAGTCGAAATAAGTATTGATAGTATGATATTACACTGTAGGCTTTATGTAACAAGACAAGCAACGGGCTGTTGCTCTCGAACTGTCTCGATAACGACACAACCGGTATCTATCTTTCTTAAACATTTGCTGTTTAAGTGTAAACTATGACTAACCCTTTGAGAGGAACAAAATACCTAAGTAAGCAATTTTTAAGGATTGGAAGAATAGTAAAACGCACCATGAGATATTAACTGAATAAGGCTCAAAACGAGAACGGAAACAAAATAGTTATTTAGAAGAATAGAGAAACTTAGATTGCAAACATTCACACTACATATTGACATACCAGTCTACAAAACGATTCGATTCGATTAGAATTCAAGGTCTGGGGAGTCCCTCCAAATAGCCGATGATACAAACTTGTAGTATAATATAAAGGTGACGTTGTAACAAGAGTGATCAACATCGCCACCACTGCCTGTGAAGAAGCATGTGTAACATATTAAAGTATTTTGTCAAGCGTATATAAACATATACCACCTTTCGAAAAAGGAGTTGACCTCCTTGAATAGAATTCTGTACCTAATGATAGCTCGAAATTGTTCAGTGTGAACGGTCCCTTGACAGCAATCCATCAAACTTAGGATCATCCTCTTTATGTGTAACAAGAGTCAAAAGGTCATATGAAATTAGAAAATTAAGGGGAGACATTTGCGGCTCATGCGGGAACCTCATGAACAAATGTTGTTCTAGATCACTCTGTTTAGAAGAGACTTATGAGGATCCCGTCGAACATTCATAAGGACGATGTAACTGAGATCTTTGTCTATTACAGGGTACGATGCGTTACTGAACATATTACCACAGACTGTATCCTTACAGTATTGTAATAAAGATATCAACATTGTTATTCGATATTAAAAACTTGACATATAGGTCTTACTAAGGGAGTAACTTAGATTAAATTGGTTAGACCTGATATTCGAATTTTTCATAGCGCTTGCTGACCAACATAACTTCAATATTTCTAAGTAACTACCTCCATCACGCAACTTAACAACTAAAACAATTCTCTTTCCAAATCCCGGCGCTTCTCATCCAATTTTTCGATTCCGATTACTTCGATATAGACTCGAACCTTACTTCCGTTTACCCCAGAAACGCATATTTCAACAAACACCAATTCAAGAAAATTTAGCATCTACAGTAACGTGCAAAACAAACCTTAGTTGTTGAATTAAGGGGTCGAACGCGGTTCCGCAAAATGCTTTCATAGTAATAGTATTCTAAAATAAATGATTAACGTCACGTAGTAAGTACATTTTTACTGAATAAAGTAAAAAGCCGGAGTACTATTCATGGCATTTACAATCCCTTCTATGTGAAATAGGATTAATAACTTCAGAGATGATCACGAAACAGGAGTTTATGTTTATGAAGAAACTACACATGAAAACAACATAAAATTTTATGTTTAACGGTGTGATACTACCCTGAAGATTACTGCAACAATTAGCTCTGAAAAACATTGATAACTGATACCTCACCCGTAACACCTCCAGCGGATATAGATAGGGAACATATAAACGAATTAGGTGACCACGTGATGACAGAGAAAACAAATTTGTTTGCAACCATTGACCAACCTTTGTATGTTATTTCCCTTTGGATATGTGGACTTTGTTCTTTTGAATACAGGGAGAGTGAGAAATGTAGTTACATTTCGTAATTGTCAGTATTAATATACGATTAAGAAGAAATAATGTATTTTAGAAAATTTAAGTTGAAGGAATAATTATTTTGTTAGATGTGATTGAAATAACCATATTTAATTTAGCGTTTTAAGATCTAGGGTCATATTGTTAGTGTGAAAATTGACTCTTATTGCATAAAATTAAATTTTTCCCGTTACATAAGGTTTTGTATAATAACTTTGAGTAACTGTGAATAGGCGTGAACAAGGCAAATTGCTGCCCAGGCCCACCAAATGAAGACATCGGGCTGTCTCCAGGTTCAAGGTTCAAGGAGCTCCTCTGGCTTTGGAAATTTCCATCATGTGGAATTGTTGCTGTATTGTTGTATGATGATGCGAAAGGAGTATCTTGCTCGTCGGATACCCAGATCTCAAGTAGGAGAAAGAGTTAAAACTTACCCTCTGCTTGTAACTACAGTGGGTTTGGTCCTTATCATCCCACCTTCCTCGAAACTGGACCATATGGAGGAGGAGTAAGGAAGGACGTGATTCCTATAGTCAAGAGGAGATTTATGATTTTGATCTTATATTCACTCAAAGACACTATAGTGCATTAATGAATACGATATTTTGTAGGGATGAAAAGAGGTCCCACCTTGACTTATGATATTTTGTAGGGATGAAAAGAGGTCCCACTTTTCTAAAGTAATCACTTATGATAAAAGAGTGAATAGATGGGGATGGCGTTGGGCGGTTGGATAAGAAGAAGTGACAGACCCTTTAGACCGACGTACGACACTGATGTCCCATGGCTGTGAAGGACTATTGTTCTAAATTTTAACTCATTGATTCCGATAACCTGCTGATTCCTATGACGTCCGTGGATGTCATACCTAGGATGCTGAATGTAAAGGTAGCCCTTAGGAATTTCGGACTTGTCGCAATATCGTACAGGCGCCGTGCAGATTGTGTTCTCACTTCTTCTATGTTCTGCAGACCACGTTATCTTCATCCTTATTGAGCACCATGTTATTGTTTTTGTACTAGGGAAATGGGACAGATGCTCGTTCCATGGTAACTGACAACTTTTTAAGAGTAAATAGTTTGACAAAATTTGAGCAAACAACTATATAGAGAAGGACTGGAACCTCGGTAAAATGCATACGTTTTTCGAAAAAGATAGATGATTGGCAGTATGATAAGGAAGTTATCCTTATAATAGATACGTAAAAGTATCAAAGTCTCAACGAAAATTTCACCCTAAAAATACTAGAAAAATCTTCCAATCTGCAAATGGTCTGGCGGTATTGGCGAACTCATCACTCACTACTACCGTGGGACCAGGCAGGGAGATCTCTTTGGTGACACTTAGAGATCTTCTTGCTAAAAGATCGGGGGACCATCAATAGAAACCTCTCAGCCGAATTCAGAATTATTAAAGTGCTTTACAAGGAGACAGTAGAAGAGACATATCAAAAGATTAAAACTTGGTAGGACATAATACAAAACAGAATAAATGATGAATGTGATGAATGTTAAGATTAGATATTCATTACCTTAATGAAACAGTTTGGTAAACAGCACTGCTTAACTCCTTAGGAAGCCCATCAAGTTATGGTGTTATTAGTGATAAAAATTAGGAAAAGGATAAGTAACACGTTTTCTGAATAAACATTTGATATTTTATTGAAATATCTTTCCACTTAACGACACTCAACCCTTCACGAAAAACAATAAAAATAGGACGTCAGACAGAATTGATTGACAATTATCGAAGCAAAGAAAAGATATTATAGGACGGAATAACAATGTTCTTTTTGTTACAGGATAAATAGGCTTGTATAAGAAAAATGAGTAATGAACGCTCCACAGATTTGGAACGACAGTACTATAGAACGAAAGAAGACATACGAAAACTTGAAGAAGATATACAAAAAATGGAGGCGAAAATATACATTCCGAAAGACGCAACTGAAATGTCCAAACCCAGTAACGACAGAAAACCGTCTTGGGAGCTAAGGAAACATCCATATCAACGATCAACCAGAGAGCTATCTCCGATTAAGAAATACATACTGGCTGCTTCATACGATCACGAAGAGAGACAAATTCGACACTCACAGAAAGCTCACACTTCTTCTTCCTCCGGAAAAAGATCCCAAGATCAGGGAAGTATTAATAAGGCTTATACTATAATTAAGGTTTATGGCAGTAAACATAGTAACTTTTCGTTATTTATTATTTGGGATAAGTCTAGACGACATTTTGTTTTAAGATGTCCACTTTAAAATGGAAACTCTCTTGCATAAAATCCAACCAGTAGGTGAGTATGATCCCACTCTAAATCCCGGAACTAGATTATCTTTACGTTTACCGGGGATAACAATTTTGGACCAAAATGAAATCTTGCTCTTTTTCCAACCCACACAACAGTGGGCAGGAATATTCCATGTGTTTCACATTGAAATCAGTAATGGTTTGACCCTGTAGTTTACTAAAAAGGCAATCCTGGAACAGGTTATAATACCCAAAGGAAAGGTCTTGCGGAATTTATATGCCATTGCCCAACACCAGGAATGATACTCTCATCAATTAATGTACACAGGACCAAGTGTTTTTGTATATCATAGTTTAAAGTTTCAAAAAGTAGGATAGATTGATTTATTGAGTACCAGTTTTTAAAAAATAGTTCATGCTTCGATTCTTTGTTATAAGATTGTTACAACAAGAAATAAACCCGTTTGAAATCAAGAACGACTGTATATAACTTCCACAAGCACCAACCACGACTCTTACGCAGCCCTGTTAGCTAAGGTGCAGGACGTGAACTAATTTATTATGGACAAGTTCTGCCAAAAGTGTATCGTTTCTCCTGTTTTTCTTGTAAATAAATAACAAAATGGATTCTCTTCAGGAATTTACTACCGCAATAACAGTACTAGATTTAACAGAAACGCTCCGTAAAAATGTTACCGCAACTAAGATTGAAAGCAATCTTGACATTGTCCCCAACTGTCTGCCACACGAAAAGAAGATCTATTGAATTATTAGATGGTTAACTGAATACTCTAATAAAGACGGTCCAATAGGGAAATCTGTTGAGATTATTAAAGAACCATCATGAGAAGTCTTCTCTCAAGACTCCGAAAAATAAATATGATCAGCAGAATACATTCGCTGACGATCAAAATTTAGCGAAATTTAACTTCGAATTCTTGGAACAGAGAATTCGGGAGGCCGTCTTTATGGCTGCAGTTTTCATTAGATGTCTTAAAAAAACAAAGTTGAAAAATAAGACCCTATCCGTGACCAGAATGACTAAGCATTCCACATATAAAATATGGAAAAAGGAGGTCATGTCTGATATGAAAAACTACAAATCTTGAATTTGGAAAGAAATCCCTTCACTGATAGTTGGACCATAAATTGAAATGTGAGGAAATGTATTAATTTGTAAATATCCAGTTTCATAATAGTCATATTAGAGACCACCAGGCATCTTAACACAATTAGAGCAAAAGTTGACAAAAGATCATGCCTGACAACACCTATCGAGGTTTACACTGTATTAAAATAGATTGCCTCACTAGGTTGAACAAAAGTTTCAAAGAAAAAAGTGATGATAGAATTAAACTCACTATATTCTTAAATCTGGGGAAGGTGCCCTTATCAAACATTGACACAGAATGTACCCTAGATGGGGAAGGCCGACTAAGCGAAAAGTGATGAAAATTTCCGTTTTATAAGCTTCATGAAAAGGATGTAGCCAAACAATATCACTATTGTGGCTGATGAGCAAACGGAATGTCTCACAACACTTAGATGGTGTTGAGGGAAAATTACTTAATAAAAACTGAACATAATTTTCGGTTTAGAAACTTTGTGAAAAGAACCTTATTTTGTTAAGCAAACAATGCGTGTTTTGAAATTGCCTTGAATATAAGGGGTAATACTTTTCGACGATATACCCCCGAGTTTTAAAAGAAGGTTCTCATAAGACTATTCTGCAACTTCTCAAGTTTAATGTGTTCTTACTTCTTTTCATATTTATACAGGCTCGACTAGGAATATGCACAACACAACATTACCATCATAATTGATTAAAAACGTTATGTTCTTGTCATTAAGAATTCTCTGATAATATCAGATATTCATTCAAGCCATGTCGCAACTTGTGTTTGTCGCTTTATTTAAGAAATATTGTTTTACAACGATTGTCGCTTTATTTAAACGATTGTCGCTTTATTTAAACGATTGTCGCTTTATTTAAACGATTGTCGCTTTATTTAAGAAATATTGTTAAACGATTGTCGCTTTATTTAAGAAATATTGTTTTACATTTTTATAACATATATGAAAGAAGAACTTATGGATGACGTTGCATCTAATTATCGTTCGAAGATCTCCTAGAAAATTTCATTTGTACTTCAAACAAAATGGCAAAAATTACTGTTAAGATACACGACAAGCTAAATCAATCATCTTCAGTTATACATGCGGATTCAAGCTCAACCCAATGCTCAGAAGAAGCATTGAGGAACCAACGTCTAGCCTCGCAGCTTCCAGAGATTATTGCTCCTCGCACAGCTTGGGGAGACTACAACGTTATGAGGAATGTGCCACAAGGGCACAGGAACTTTAATTGGAACAGCTCTCCGATTCTTTCGAAGATACCCGACATCTTTAATCAAACAGAGTGGAAAGGAACGTTGCGTTCGTCTTGGCTCCTCAACATGTAACGTCTTGTGATCCTGAAACAACAACGAAAGAAGACTTCGATTACTGGAGAAAAATCACTGAAGAAAGCAACTTAGAAGTTTACCGACGGATTCACGACAAGTCGAACGAAGCTGAAGACTAAACAACGACTAAAGGCATTAACTCTTCAGAACATTGTCATGTGTACTTATTTGATATATTGTGAATTTGTACTTTGCACATTTATTGTGAGTCACCCTTGGGAGAGAGTAACTCAAGATGGTATAAAAACTATTATACTAAGAAATAACTTCGAATTGCAAATAGAATTAATAATGAAAACATATAAAAATATTGTAGTAAAATACTGATTCGGAATTTACGATGAGAGCGCAAAATGTGACTGACCACTAATGTCGCTATTGCACTGTGTACTGCTCGAGATTTGTCACGTGACCTTGATGTCGCAAGTTGCGTGTATATAAAGTGCGGAATTCCTCCACTTGAGTCAGTCTGACTTCGATTATGGTCCAAAAAGCAGCTCAAACAATAGCTAGTAACTCTCTACAAGTTGACGGCTTATGCCCAAGCTCAACTTACTGGTAGACTGCTTTGTCCCTGATGTTCTAACATAATTCGGGTCATTCTCTCTCTCTCCAAGATAGAATAGAATACGCATTGACCCCTGTCCCCTGTAATAATTGCGCATGTGTATGTTAATGCAACTTACTATTATAAACCCCTGTTGTTGAGAATACGTTTATTGCATGTTTGGGTGCATATTAAAATAGAACCCTGTTGTTTGGAAGTATAGTATTGAATATAATGGTCGCATTGCTTAAAGTTATATTAATAAAATCATGAGTGAATACAATTTCGCTGTGATAAGCTGAGCAGTTCCAGCGAAACCGGCGGGTCTATGTTTCTTAATTGTTAACTTGGGCATGCCATGGACGCTATGGTTAAATTCACCAGTGCTCTCGCGGAGTTATCCTAAATGTGTAGTGGTCTTCTTTTAGAAGAGGACTGCCACAGTTTTTTAAAGTGTTTTAGGAACCCGGTTCGCGTCCCTACAATTGAAAATCGGATCCCTAGAACCAGAGATATTATCATCAGATACCTTGAATCAGAGAAAATCGGGTCCCTAGAATCAGAGAAATCGGGTCCCTACATGTCCATACCAGGTACCTAACATTTTCCTTTCTCCGGTCCATTCCGGCCCAGTATGATCAGTTGTTCAAGCCGTATGTTGGCTAGTGTCGTCATTCTCACAGCTCCGCTGGCTGTATTTACTAAATCCTACCAATTGTAATGTGTAATTCATGCGAAAGGACTTCTGCTTGGTATGCACCTGACCAAAGCTTACGGTGGTACTGCAGATAAGAGCTGGGACGGTGACAGCCAGTAAGGTTAGGGGGGCGCGATTTCAGTAACATCTGGTAGTGAAGTCTCATAACGGCTTCGCAACAGTAAATCTGTAAAGGAGATGAAGTATACTTCACAATAGAGACGGCATCAGCCAGCACTTTTGCAACCCGGCCCGCCAGGAGGTAACAGGAAACCGCACGGCCCGGCCTGTTTATGCTAAACCACAAATTATTTTCCGGCCCGTGGCCCGTAATATATTGTAACTTCAAAAGCCAAGTAACAAGGCAGTGGCCACAGAATCATCGATGGATCTTCAAATTTGACACCTTATTCAACCATCTCCTGTAACGTGACACCAACCTACGAGGAGAATGCAGTAGGCTTTGTAAAAACATAGTAAACACAAATAGTAAACCTAACCCTAACCTTAGCCCTAAAGCTCAGCTAACCCTAAGCTAACCTAACCCTAAGCTAACACTGAGGTAACGCTAAGCTAACGTGCTAACCTAATGCTAACCCATAAACCTAATCCCTGAAGGAAAAGTTTGGAAAGTTTAGAAAAAAGTAAAGAAAAACTGGTCCCACCAACTGAAACGTGCAAGCATTCACTCACGAAAACGCAAGGCGCCAAGTCAGTAGGCAAACCCTCAACCGTTGGCATGGCAGACTTGGGAAGCATTTATGTCATATAAACATTTGCATTGTCAAACAAACGTACATCAATTTCAGTGTTTGTTCTCTCCACACCTGTAAATTGATTATCTCATTATGGGACTGTGTGTGCATAGGCATGCACTCGTCTGTAAATTTTTTTTTTGTTTTTTATCACCTTTTCTTTTCATTGACGATTTATGATAGGACTGAAAGCTGTATTGCAGGGTTGGCAGACTAGATAAACTAGATAACCTCATGGTCTTTCACCAATCCTTTGTGACAAATGAAACAGTAATTGTTAGATGCTTGTGTAGAGGCAATAATAGCAAAGCCACCGCAGTGACCATGCATCAAGCGAATCAGTCACAATAGTTTATTTGCACAAGGAAACTAGTTTCATGTTCGACATATCTTCAGTCCTATGCGAAAGTTGACAATGAAACAAAGTTAGAAAAACTACGTACTGTGCTAAGAACAAAAGCCAAATAATAAAGCCAAAGAACGACTCCTTAACTCACTAGACCGATTACAAAACTGCTGGCACCGATCGTAAACGGCTATACAGCACTCTGACTGACAACGTTACTCTACGCTTTACGCGCGGTCTTGTCTCAGACGATCATGTGACTTCAACAGGCCGCAAAGGGCAGTGGAAAAGTCGAGAAAAAAATTTTGCGATTACTCAGGACTCAGTTTCGGCGGCAGTTTAAAGTGAAATCAACAAGGGGAATCAAATGGATTGGTTTAGTTAGGAGTAAAAAGTTTGAACTGCCGCTAGGGCACAAATAAACGGAAGCAACAATGTCCAGCTTTTACAAGCCAAAAGTTTAAAGCAACAGTCCGTATGCCTTTCCTTTGCTTCTCAAAGTTTTTCAATTGGTGTCAACATTGGTGGAAAACTCCAATGGACGGGATTTGCCTCTCCACTTATCGGAATCAACAAAACAAGTTCTAGCTTTGCAGCCAGCTGTTTGAGGAAATCTCCAACCTGGTCTTCCATC
>Ga0210059_1005360_pt1 | contig 20653 bp, 10 predicted proteins | sample Ectturendosymbi2_FD_188042 | JGI IMG/M metagenome (GOLD analysis project Ga0210059, IMG submission 188042) | Ecteinascidia turbinata endosymbiont from Florida, USA - Sample 2 (SPAdes) (version 2) | ecosystem: Host-associated > Tunicates > Ascidians > Unclassified | place: Key West, Florida...
TAACTTTGCTCGACGGCTTCAAGAATGTCTGAGACGGAATGGTGGTCATTTGGAGCATGTGTTTTAATAAACCTTAAAATCTAGCTAAAGGCGCCAAACTTTCAGTACTCAATTGTTATTATGTCAGCTCAGAGAAAATGTTAACATTTGTAATAAATGGTAATCAAATTAATGGGTTTCATTTATTTTGGGACACTCTGTATTATGGATTTGTAGTTGTTGCATAAAGCACCAAAACTTTTTGAAACAACAATTCACAGTTATGTTTTGCTTGCTCCATTACATACATCATCCCTGAAAATTTGAGATCAACCTACCAAAATTTTTTTAATTAATAATAGGGCATTTTTAGTTATGAACTGTGCACAATTCACACTGTATCGAAGGAATTAAGATGTTAATTAAGGACATTCATCACATCCTCCATTACACTATTAACTTTAATTACCACCCTACGTAGATCTACATTGTACATTGCCACTGTTCTTGGGTGACGTAAATGTATGTTTTTGCAATCAAAAGTTCCCACCAGTACACATTAACGTTCTTTCAAATTTTGTTGCTGGAAATAGTCTAAAAATGTGATTCTACGCTCAGTTTAAGTAACATCAGGTTTTGGAGTGAAAATGCCTACTCTGTTTGGTCCAGAGGTTGTTTAAAAGCATGATACTTTTAAGTTGGTCCACCCAGGCGGGACCAGGTCCACTGGACCAGGACTGCGATTTGTGTGATGAAAGTGCTATGATATGCTGCTAATGCTAAGAAAGTATGAAATGTGTTAAAAATGTTTCTGCAAGTATATTTAGGCATGTTGATAAAGTTCAATTGCTTAATGCCAGACTTAGGCATTTCTATGTCTCAAAAACAGAGAAACTTTTTAAAGTGACTCCGGTAGGCCCAGGCTTGTTTCAGGTCATGTGGACTAAACGTTTTGGAAATAATTTGATATGCTGGCAATTCATTAGTGTAAACCCAACAACAAAACATTTGCCAGGTTTATTGTTTTAGCCTAAAGTTGGAAATACCTAGCATTATCTCTCTTTTACAGAAGCAGACAGAATTTGGATTTCCCACGAAAATCATGTGGTAACAGTGGAAGGAAACCACCCGTTATCAAACGTGTTAAAATAAATCCATAGAAAGAATACTTCCAATTTAATAAGAAACCTCATCATCCAAACTTCTCAACACCAAATGTTATTCTAGTGAAATGTAGCTGTGGCACCAAAAGTGTCAACAAACTCACCCATGGTCCATACTGGACACACCATGGAATTTTGGAGCTGTTTCCAGGATTTCGACAATAATTTTCTTCCAGCTCACTGTACACTGCTTTCATCTCAATAGGCCACATTTCACATCTGACATAAAAAGAATAATTCAATCAAATGAGAGCTGAATTGTAAACATAAAACTGCACAACAGTAGATGGCTAATGATTAAATGGTCAAAACAATTGCACCACAGCATGGTTAACTACTGACATGCCAACTTGCTAAAGATATCATGACATGTTCCTAATTTTTGAAAACATCATAAGCCCTTCACGTCCCACACTGACCACTTTTTCGTCCAAGCTTTGTAATGCCATAACCCGCAAGCCGATTGAGCTGAAGTGTTCAAACCCTCTACAGATTCGACAGGTCTTCTAGATCCGACTGAAAATTTTTTTCCATACAGATTTGGGGTTCTCTGTGGGGTGACATCACAATGGTGGCATGTTTTCGCCTTTTTGGCCAAGTATACCAGGCCCTGGACACCAACCCAATTGGCCATTTCTTGGCTCAAGACTTTTTGCAAACTAAGTTACAATCTACGTCTCTAGAAGATTCCTTGATTGGTTTGCTAGCATATCTGGAGCCAAAATTATGGCTGAAAAAAACATTTTTGACAAACATTAAAAAGGTATCATTTGTCATTTCAGAGCAAGCTTCAGCCAGACATAAGTCGGCAGCAGGTTGAGCTAGAGAGCTTGTCAAACCCTCTAAAGACTCGCGAGGTCATGTAGTTTAGAATGAAACAAAATTTTAAGTTTTGGACTTGGGGTTTTAGGTTGATGACGTCATGAGTGGGTATGTGTTGCAGTTTGTTTGATGAGTTGAGTTGATTTTATTTGGCGATAATTAATATTCAGCTAGAAAAAACACAAATCAGTACAAGGATGCCAGGTGACATCATCAGCTGATCCAATCAGCCAATTTCATGGCTCATAGTTTTATTGGATTCTAGGCTAGAATATCAGTCTTTAGAGCCCTTGGTCAACTTTCTAGCATTTTTAGTACCAAAGTTATGGCCAAAAAAAACAAATTGTTTAGAAAAACCTGAGGATTTCCCTCATTAGTATTCAGTCATTTTGCCATAACGTTTGAAACACTACAAAGTCAATCTAAGCCTCTAGAGACTCGTATTATAGCCCACAATCCAAAGGAACTTTGAGCCACAAGTTGGCTTGATTGGTCGGTTCCCAGGGGATGATGATGTCCAAATTTAAACAAATATGCATAAACATCCTCTTATTATGTAAACATGAACAAAAAACTTGACACCTTGTCCCCAAGCTCAAAATTTTTTTTTCATTCTGAACTACAATACTTTCCACATCTGGAGAGGGCTGCAACAGCTCTCTAGCTCAAGCTGTTGGCAAGTTTGGCCATATGTAATATGGGTATAATATACCCAGGGTCAGTGTTTGTGTCAGTAGAATTTTTACCAATTTTGTGTTTTAGAGCCATGATTTTGGTTCCAGATATGCTATAAGACCAATCAAGGGCTCTAAAAACTCAGATTATGGCTTAGATTCCAAAAAACATTTGAGCCAAAAAAATGGCATATTGGGTTGACGCCCAGGACCAGGTAATCTCAGCCAGAAAATCATGAAAACATGCCCCCATTATGACATCATCCACAGAGAACACCAAACCCAAAACGAAAAACAATTTTTATGAAGTAAACTACTTTGAGCGGGACTTCAAGTGTTGACGAAATTATCTGCTGGCTATAATTGCACTAAACAAACATTAGGTATTAATCAACCTTGAAGAAGCATATGATTAGGTTAATGAATAAAATGTGGGAAGTTCTTTTTTCATTGCAAACCACATTTTCATTGCAAACCAAAACTGTTAGAACAAATAAGCATTGATTTAAGGCCTTCTACCTTCGACATCTCAGAACCATTATTTTTAGACGATTGTTGATGAGGAGTATTCTCGCTTTCCTTTTGTCTATCCCTGTGCTGATACTAGTTTGAAAACTGTTATTTCCTGCTTAAAATCATTATTTTAATATGTTCGGTTTTCCCAGTGTTGTGCAATGTGACAATGCTAAATCCTTTGTGACAAGAGAAATTAAGCAATTCTTTACTGAATGTGGCATATTGACTACATTTGATTCCATGTATCATCCACATGGGAATTCGTGAACGCTACAACGACATTATTTAGAATGCGGTGAAACTTCCTCTCTGCACAAACAGGGTGGAAATTTTTCGATGGAAATCTGTTATTCTCCAAGCTTTACATTCTTTGAGGTCTTTGTTAGGCACTGCTTCCAATAAAACACCTCACAAGCACTTCTTGAATTTCCCAAGGTGATCATCATTTGGATTGTCTGTTCCAACATGGCTCACTGAAGAATCTGATACTGTTTTTTCAAACACCACATCTGGAACAAGTATGACCCTTAGTGGATGAAGTCAAGCTGGTCAGAACAAATCCCAACTATGCTGATGTCAGACACCCCAATGGCCGTGAATCAACTGAGTATACCCATATTTGGCTCCAACGGGAGTGGAGCATTGAGACCAAGAAACGTCCCATCATTTGGTTCCAACTGGATCTGAAGAGCCTTTGGGGAATTGGAATCCACCAGTAGTGAAAATATGCCAAGTCATCCGACCAGTGATCCTGTACAGAGCCAGGCTCCGAAGATTACGATAAACTTACCAAGGAGTGAACTGCAAATGCCACTTGGCATTCGTCGCAAACTAAACATGCATCTGCTGCTTGAATCTCTGTATTGTGTACGGCGTGCATTTATCTCAGTTTAATTGCTTGAATTTCATGAAGGGGTGAATGTTGTAAAGTAACTATTAGTTTGCGCATTGTGCCCACTGCAAGTGTGCCACTCACATGATTGAATGCCATGTGTTGAGATTGATTCTCAGGCGTTTCACTTGGTAGCTTGTCAGCGGACCGTTCGGTTTGTTGGCATATTGTGTGACTTCTCAATATTCTTTTGTTATGCAGTTGTTCGTATTCAGTTCATTAAAGCTAATAGCTTACTATTTTAAGTATTAGTCTACAACATGCCCAAAGATTGTGCTTTAATCAGCAGGGGACAAATTGTCCTGTCACCATTTTATGGGTGTTTTGTTAGCAAACTGTCATACAGGCAAATTATATGTTTGTTAGTTGTCATCAAAACAACAATGAATTGTCTGTGATATACTCTTATGTGACATCCACATTCCACATGTACTGCTTTTGCATGTAAGGAAAAGACTGAACAATAAGAATCTAATAAAAACATATGAAAAAAGCTGTAACTTGGAAAGCGGTCAGGTCTAAGTATATCATGTTGAATTTTTAGAAAGAGCTGAATTCAACTTGTGAAAAATACAGAATGTCTTTCAGCGTCACATACCTTTTCCCACTTAAAGTTGTAGCCAATTTGCCTCTGTAAAAGTAAGTTGACTTATCACCAACATAAACACAATCAGCCATGCTTTCCACAGTTTTTTTCATACCAAGCCTGTAAAAGAAATACATAATACAAAAAGAAAGGTGCTGGCATATATAAATATATCAGTGGCAAAAGTCACAGCTTTGCAATGATAAAAAAAACTATATTTTATCACATGCAAACAACTTGAAAGAATATAACAAAATTTTTCACTTAATAGAAATAAAAATCATGTTACCCACTCTTCAAATCTCAATTACCTGCTGTGAACCATCCTTAAAATCTAGACACTTCTGTCGATTACTTCTTTCGTAATGAAGCAAAATAAAAAAACAATGACAAAGTGCAACTATGACTTTTTCATACCAGGTTGACAGAACGAAATGCATTTTACTAGATGCACATTCCTGAAGCTGACTTTCATTCAGCAAAAGCTGTGATTTTTCATAATAGATAAAATTAGTTTTGCTCTTATGGCAGCATCAATCTTGAAGAATATAGTGTGGCTGTTTACAATGAACACTAGCACCAAAATAACCAGCAAAACTAAAAGTGTTTAATTTAAAGGTGTTTAATTTATGACAGGTTTTGAAGTTGATGCTCTTCTGTTCATAAGCAATCTCTATAGGGAATGCGAACCAACATAAAAGAATATGAAAGGATTGTTTGAATCTGTTTTTTGTTTTCAAAAGGGTTTTTGACAATTTATGAGCTCACCAGTCCAACCTCTACCTTTGATTGATTTGTTAGACATCTGTAGTGTATGGCAGATACTGTTGCAACCTCTCCGGTGGTGTTGTGTTGAATGTATGATTCACCACGAACGGGATGTGCGTGAAGAACAACACCATACATGTGGCGCAAACAAGCAATAATAGAATGATCTTGTCGGGTTATCTCTATTGTTGCTTGCTGCCACAGGGCAAAGCTTTGCGCATATGCCGCTCGGGATTTCCGATTGCAACAAAATGGTGCTGTGACCAGGATGTGGAGGTCGTGCCAAGTTCAGCCTTCACACAAAGAACGTGTGATCGGTGTGCTTCGTTGTAAAAAGGAGGGGATATTGTTGCAACCTCTCTGGTGGCGTTGCGTTGAATGTGCGATTCACCACGAACGGGATGTGCATGAAGAACAACACCATACATATATGTGGCGCGAACAAGCAATAATAGAGTGATCTCGTCGGATGATCTCTATTGTTGCTTGCTGCCACAGTGCAAAGCTTTGCGCATATGCCGCTCGGGATTTTCGATCGCAACTATACTTTATTTAACTACATTGATTAGTCCATCACTGTAAGTTCCAAAAACGATGTTACCAATTCCGTATCAACATATGTAAACAAAAAATCAAACCTGTCTAAAACCAGCAAGCTCTGGGCGGCATTTGCTCGCATTTGAAGATTGATGTTTTTCCCATTCATGGAGATGACGTAATCCATTCCCACAAGAAAATGAATACTTGAAAAATAGCATAGTTCCTAAGTGGACATAACATTTTTCTAACGAATGACACAAATGATCAAAAAACATAGCAAGTGCAAAAATTCTTGCACAGCACTGAGTGTAAACCATTATAGAATATGCTACTAATGATGGTTTTCAATTCCCACATGTCATGGAACAAAAAGTGCTTTTCACACAAAATTCTTTAAACAGACTATAGATAACCACAATAAATTGTCAACAAAACAAGTAAAAGCAACCACCTAAAATCATCAGCCAAATTCCTATGATTCCATTGCAGAGACGAAGTTAACACACGCAAGGTAATAATTTAATTTCTGTGTTCACAACATTGGTCAATTCACTTACACTTTCAGTAAAAAGTGAAAATAAATGAAAGACCTGTTAGCTCTTTTTCAAAAAACAACTCCTCTGACAAGAACATAACAAACAAAACTAAAACAGCTGACACAAGGAATAACATGCAAGAAGCGTAACACTTCCAGCAGTGTTAAGAAATCAAATTTAACCCAGGATTTTTTGTTCCGATTTTTAACCCAAAAATAACACAGCACACAAAAATAACATTATCACCAAAAAACAATACTGACATGTACACAACAAGACACATCAATTCCAGCCAAATATCATAGTGCAATACTATATGAAATGCTAAATCCACCTGTAATACACAGCATTTTCAACGGCATATTCAGGAATGACTTCACGAGGAAAAATTGTCCATTGTTGATTTTCTGCAGTGAGCTGACAGCTTGTGGTCTGAAGTATGATCCCAGGAGAACCTAAATTATTTATTGGAACAATGAGCAAAAATGTTTTGGTCTTTTTTTAGCCTTAATAGCAGTTCACCCAGTCTAATCAACAAAACAAACCAGCTTTTAACCATCAACACCTTTGAAGCCAGGCGATTTTTGGTTGAAGAATTATACTAAAAGTCTTTGCTATTCCGTAACTTGCCAGTCGATTGCACTAGAGAGCTGTACAAACCCTCAAAAGACCCTTGAACTTAGCAATGAGGTTTTGGGTTTCATCGTAAGTGGAGTAGGTTTAGGCCTTTTTGGCTGATGTCATTAAGCCCAGTGGGCCCCAACCACAAGAGGGAAGCATTTCACTTAAGTTTTTAGTGGAAACTAGACTAAAATCTGAGTTTGAGTCTTTGATAGACTTTCGAGCTATTCTGATTCAAAATATATGGCAAAAAAATTAAATTTGGGTAACAAAAGTTCATGTTTGGGCAAAGAGATATTTTACCCAAAGTTTGGTGTTTTGGCCATAACTTTTGAACCAGAAATGCTAGAAAGTGGAGAAGCCTACTTTAAACTAAAGACTTGAACAAAATATAGATTTTGCAGCTGTACATCATCATTTCCACACGAGCCCAATACCCTGGCACATACCAGTGTTTGGGTAGCAAATGACATAAATGATGAATCAATAGGCATCGCTTGACATTGCACATCTTTGGGAATATGATAATGAACATCACAAATTGTGGGAAATCATATACAAACAAGAAGCCGAATTTCAGCAATCACCGTCTTTTAGTCTTAGCACCATTCGACTAAGAACTAAATGAGGCTTACCAGCTGGATTTTGTGTATCCTCTGCCAAAAAAACAATCTGTTACTTTTTAATAAGTTTTCACTGTAGCAATTGCCAGTCTTTTCCGCAGAAAAACAGAAACAACAATCCACCAAAAGCAGGGTTCTCCAAATCATAGCCACCAGGCCATATCCAGCCCATGAAAACATTTCATGAGCGACATTTTGTCACTAATGAAAAAATAATATATTCACAAAACATTTGTTTATTTGGAAGAATGTAACATATCCCAAAACAAATTTCATTATGTAAGATGTCCAGCCCCTGAACTGCTGTGCATTAGCTTTATGTGGCCCTCTGGCAAGAAGTTTGTAAACCCCTGACCTGAAGCATTGCACTTGCGGTAGCAGCGTTTTGCAGAAATATGGCCTTGTAGCAGAGGAATTTTCATTTGCATCTCTGTACACACAGGTTCTTTTGCAACATTTTATTAACACCTTTGCTGCTGGTAGTTTTTGGTGAAGTCCCGGTTTCTAGTGCCTTTTTAGGCAATGCCCAACTTGCCAGCCTACTGTGCTAGAGAGCTGTTTAAACCCTCAAGACTCAGCGAGTCTTCAAGTCTGCACTGAAAAAAATTTTTAGTTTTGGGATTCGTTTTTTTTTTGAGGGTGACGTCATAGGTGGAGTAGGTTTTTGGCTATTTTGGCTCAGGTTTCCTGGTCCTGGGGCCAAGCCACAAGAGGAAAGTATTTCACTAGATTTTAGTGCAAACTAGGCTAAAATCTGAGTCTTTTGAGCCTTTGATTGACTTTCTAGGGTACAGGGTTCAAAAGTTCTGGGCAATGGCCTAAAAGCAACAAAATAATTAATTAATCCCTCAATTAGATAGTTATTTAATTCGTTGTTGGGGCTTTCTGGTTCATACGTTATGGCTAAAATAACCAAAATTTGGGTAAACTACTCTTTTTGGGTAATTTTTACCCAAATTTTCATTTTTTGGCATGTAACTCTTATACTTTTAGAGATTCATGCAGGTGCACCGATGTTAGCAGTAAGCAGTAAAAACATGTCCTATGGTTCTTCCTGCCCATGATGATGGATATTTCCATGCTGTTCTATTTCCGCCATACACAACAGAGCTTGCAGCCACTACGTTTTATGAGAATTTCTCATACATGTATCAACTTACTTCATACTGCTGTCCACTTCGTCTGAACTGCTGGTCAGCTGGTATGGCCTAACAGTAGCAGATACAGGTATGTTGTAACCTGAATCATGTTGTTGTTCTTCATCATATGATATGTCATTATGTGTACACCAGACAAGCGCAACACCATCTGCAGTCATTAGAATGTTCAACATGATGAACAACCAAACAACTTCAGAAATAAGAAACAACTTCACTCAATGCGCTGTCAAAAATACCATGACCTGAATACCTATACCATGGCATTTTCAAAATATATGCAGTAAAACCTGACAAACGACACTGAGGTCTAGCCAAAATAATGTGTTTGTCAGCAGATTGTAAACATCAGTCGGCACATGAAACATCATATTTAGGTCTGAAAAAAAGCAACACTAGAAATAATTATATTTGGCTTTCACTGCGCATCACGTGTCAAAAATGACACCTTAGTAAATGGCGGGGTACTCATCCACCCGGCATCTGAAAAAACTGAAAATTTCACTTCTGCTCCAGTTTTTTTTATTAAAAATTTTAACACACTGGGTCCTGGTCTTGCAAAAATCAGACTCTGGCCAGAGTCCATTTTGACACGACGATCGCCTTTGGTTTCCACCAAAAAGTTCAGTTAGAAAATGGCTTTTGATGTTGTCGCTCAGGGCGCAATGACCTTGGCCAAAAAGGTCTAAAACTACTCCACCTATGATGTCACCCACAAAATAAACAAAATCCAAAACTTTCATTTTTCAGTCTAAACTAAAGGACTTGCCCCATTATCAGAAGGTTTGCACAAGTCACTAACTCAATGGGCTGGAGAGTTATGAGCCAAAGGTTTCAAACATGGAGTATTTCAGTGCATTTGAAACATAATCACAGTCTAAAAAATGTTTTTTAACAGAACTAGTCCCTATAAAACTTTCTTTGTTGGAACCCAAATCCGTTACAGCTAGGAAACAATAATCTTGGTGTCACTACATGCCTGCTTTTATCAAGCAGCTTTGCATTAAAAACCAATGATGTTGAATTAAGTGTAATTAACTAGAGATCGACCGATATATCGGCCTGGCCGTTATATCAGCCGACAATTGGATTTTACCGATATATCAGTATCGGCCAAAACGGCTGATTTTATCAGCCTCAGTAGGTGTTAACAAAACACTTATATTCCTCAAGCATCCAGACAACTTGCACAAGAAAGCACAATGAAGCAAGTCAAGACAATTTTCTTACAGCAAGGCTAGCAGTTGCGTTTCATGAACAATCTGACAAGATTAACCATGGAGCACGCGTCAGCCGTCGCAGCCGAAACAAAGGCATCATTGGAAAGTTTTGCAATGCTTGAAGCTAACACGTGCAGGTGTTGTGTACAAATTAACTCCCGTTGTACTTCTGGAAGTTTTCGCAGCACGAAAAGTTTGACCGTAACTTCAGGTGCAGAAGTCCAGTCGATGCCCAGTTTAGCACAGATTAATTTTTAAAATGCTGGCTTGAAAACTGAATTGCATTATGTTAAGCAACATTTATGGTGATATGAATATGATTAAAAATGCAATTGCTACTCACTCGTAGCCACAACTGTTGCTATGAAGCAGATGCATGTTACATCTTAAAAGGATTCTACTTTTCTTAACTTGATGTGTTAGGCCTAGCACGCTGGTTTATATTGTACGCAAGCTGAAATATCGTGTTTGTGGGTTAAGTTAATCGACATTTTCCACGCGGCATGATAATGATAATTGTGATCTCACAATCCAAGCTGTTGCAACTTGCTGGGTCGTAGATGTGGCACACAAGTTACGGAAGCGCTACTCCAACATGTCACAAATACTTTACTTTGAAGTGGTGATTTATTGTTTGGTCCGGTAGCAGCGCGGTAGTCAGTGTTCATTGTTGCAACACAATTGCTGTTGTCTGTTTGTTAGTTAAAAGCGCAGTGTTTGTGATTGGATCAAAACTACTGGGGCATTTGCACAATCATCGGATGCACAATGCGCCACATGTGCGCCTTAGCTATTGTCATGGCGACTTGTTCTTACGGAATTTACTTCTGGCGACCTGGTGGTAATTGGTTATAGCTTGATGCTGCTTTTGTTTGGGCTAGATTGTAGATGACCGGCTAACCTACTGCAGGCTACTTGGTGAAAATGCAGAAAAATTGTACTTTCTACATGAGAATCTTAAACTGTTGATATGAAACTACTGAGAATTGACAAATCAGTTGAAGTATTTCATTTCATACCAATGCCAGTACTTCAGTTGCAGTAACTAATGGAACTATCGTAAACTATGCACGGAGTTGCTGCAGATTTTTATGACAAATAAAACAGCCACGATAATCGAAAACATTGTTTTATTCGACGCTTAGGCTTATGCGTAAGCCATCATCAGGAATAAATGAAATGGAACTAGTTTTTCTTTTTTAAGGACATGCAGTTATTTAATGTTGCTGTACATTACATCAAAATTCCAAATTTGGTTCTTTACCACTTGGATTGACTTTTCAAATTGAAAACCCACAAAGTTGCAGAAGAGTCTGAAAGGTTGATTTGTGAAATATATGCAAAAACAAAATTTCACAAGATTTATGTAGTACAGTAACTGTTAACAAACATACTATCAAAGACCAAAAAAGTTACTGCTGTTTTGAAAAAAATTTCATTTTTGGCAATGGTTAATTGAATGCACAGTGTTGTACTAATTTTAACCTCCTAAACTTGATGCTCCATTTTGTACCTCTTCCTTTTCATTGTTGAGCATCTTTCAACTTTCAAGCACTGTTTTTGCTTTTTCAGGTTTAAACACCGTAGGCAGTTCTCTTACATTTAGTGTTCTGTTCTTATTGCCTTGTTATTTTAACATTCTTTTTTTTATTCATGGCACTGTGTTTATTCACTGTAAACAGTGTATACTATGCTAACAAGTTAGGCTAATCAAACATTGCTGCAATTTCAAAATTTTTAGCTTATAAATCCTGATTTTTCAGTTTTTGAAAAAAGGTAAGGCATAAAATACATCATATTTTTGATAATGAAGAAGAAAAACAGATTTAAAAATTTTGGAAATATCGGCATCGGCCGATATATCCATGAATAGCTGATATATCAGTATTGGCCTCAAAAAAGCCATATCGGTCAATCTCTATAATTAACACCGTTCATGATTACTGATTCTTATTATTGGTCATGCACAATGTCACAAACGTTTCTCACAGTATTTGCAATATTATAATACTCTTACCACTCTGGGCATACAAACACCTTCGTGTAGGAAAATGCATAATCATTGTGGGACTTTCAGTGAACCTCCATACTTCATCCTTGCGACTCATAAAGCTTGAACAAGATTTGGCGAAAACATTACCAGTTTCATCAGACTAAAAAAAAAAAGCAAGCAGAGGGTTCAGTTTATTTTTTCCTACTATTATTATATTTGAATTTGTTTCTTATTACATTATTAAATTTTAGGCTAAACACAACCAAATAACATGTTTTCTCTTTGCTAACACTTCACCTTCAAGAACATTAAAAGCACATTGAAGTTGACCGATCACAGCAAAGCTTGTACCTAACCAATAAGCAATCCTGAAATTAACAATGAACAAGCAACATCTCTGAAAAAAGATCTGCAACAATTACTAACATTTTAAATGTTAATAATTGTTTTTCTATCAAATTTCTTTTCTGTCATGCCTCCCTTATCCTTAAAGACCGTGCGAGCCACTTGAGTGGCTTTGACATTGTCCAGTCAAAACTTGCCGATTTATAGAACAAGAGAGCTGTTCAAACCTTCTACATATTCGGGAAGCCTTTTAGTTTCAACTTTTGAAAATTGGGAAGTTTTGGATTTTGTGTTTTGTGAGAGACGTCACAATAGCTGGTGGGTTTTCACATATTTAACCAAGGTTGACGGGCCCTGGCGCCAACACAACGAGCCAATTTTTTGTCTCAAATTTTTTTTAGAAATTATTATAGTCTGTAATCCGAGTCTTAAGAGCCCTTGATGGCTTTCCAGCATTTCTGGTGCCAAAATTATGACTCAAAAACAACATTTTTGGTTTTCAATAAAGTCTAACAAAAGGTATACTTGGCCAATTTGGGCAAATGCCATAACTTTCCAGCCGATTGAGCTAGAGAGCTGTTCGAACCCTCAAAAGACTCGGAAAGTCTTTTATTTTGGAATAAAAAATGTAAGTTTTAGATTTGAGGTTCTTTGTGGGTGACACAATATTTAGGCTTTTTCTGGCCTAAGTCATCGACCCTGGGCCCCAACCCCAAGGGTCAATTTTTGTTTCTTTTTTCAAAAACAAACTAGGTGAAAATCCACATCTTCAGAACCTTGATTGGCCTTCTAGCGTTTTTGGTTAACAAGTTATGTCATAAAACCACAAATAAAAAAAACAAAAATTTATTTGTTTGTTACAATGTTATTTTCAGACCATAACGTCCCAACCACAAATGCTAGAGAACTGACCAAGGGCTCCAAAGAAGTAGATTTTCACCTAGATTTTATTTCGCAAAACAAACAAAAAATTGCTACTTGGGGTTGGGGCCTGATGAATTTGGGCCAACTAACAGCATTAACCAGACCCTTTTTGTGATGTCACCCACAAAAAAAAACTCAAATCCCAAACTTCACAATTTTTTCAATCGAAACTGAAAAACATCCCGTATCTGTAGAGGGTTTGAACAACTCTCCCACTCCATCGGTCAGCAAGTTATAAATGGACGAAGGCATAGCCACTATTGTGGCGTTGCGGTCAATTAAGGGTTAAGTTATTGTCCTTTGATTCAAGCCACCCTGATTTTAAATAAGCTGCGAAAACAAATGCATTTGTTGGTAAATCAAAGGATCAAACTTTGCGCGTTAAGAACTTCCACATTGCACCCCTTTGGAAATTTATTGACGCTCCCCTGCAGTTTCAGACCATTTGCATTCCTAAATGTTTTAAAACAAACAGGTGGAAATAAACATACCTTACACAAAAGCAGATTTTTTGCACACAACGAGTAAATTCAATTCAAAATTTCAGCAGTATTACCACACTGTAACAGCAAAAGGCACTGAAGCAAATTTTAAGAAAGAACTCACATGAAGACATGTTTTATAATATGCATTTCTGATTGAATACCAAACTCCAACAGCAATACCACCTCGTGGAACTTGAATATCACACAAAGTTCGATTTTTGGTTCTCCACACAACCCATCGCGAAACTTCATCAGAATATTTGTCAACCTAAAGCAAAATATTGCCAATTTATTTTACCACCCTCGACATCAATCAACATAGCCCTATTTGAAAAGAAAGCTCTATCAAAAACTGAACTTCACCTTTCTGCCCTTTTGTCGGATATAAATGCCAAAAACACCATTTTCAAAATTGACACTGAGTAAAGAAACGCAACCATTTTAAAAATTGAAGTTGAGTAAAGAAACTACTTAAGAAATATAGGGCAGCACATGACTGCAAGGATGGCTTGTGAGAACACAAATATACATCATCCCAAAGTAAAACAACACTGTTTGAAAAATCTCAATGATAAGCGGAAATCAGGATGATGGTTGGTGGAAAAAATCTAAAAGCATAATACATACCATGTGAACTCCTCAGCCCCACACTATAGTAGTATTATAGTAACGCATGCCCATGCAATGTGGATTCATACCATACAAATGCATTTTCTTTCCACAACGTACCGTCAGCACGGTTAATAACAAAATGTCACTTTTCTCTGTAACAAAACACTGAAAAACTGAAACCCGCCAAATTTACAGCCCGAGCTGACTAGAATGAAACAAACAGCGCACATAATTAATGATGTAACGCACGTGTCTTGCTGATTCACAAGTATGTGAAACTTGCCTTAACATACGATTTTCAGATTTTTTTTGGAATTTTCTCATGATAAAAGAATAAAATTTAGCAATGAAGGATGATTGAGAACTGTAGAACTCACATAAATAAAAAAAACAATAAACCCTCAGTCCCTAAATTACCAATTTTTCTGATACATTTCTACTGTCGCACCGTGTTTCATAGCAAGTTTAATCTACAAATATCATAAGTCATAAATATATTATAAAACAACATTAATTTTGCTAACCTTTCTTCATAATCTATATTCTAATATATATTAGTTACACAACTCACAACCAATTCATTTCCTCTGGACGTCAAGTATAAGGAGGTGTCTGCTTTGAGAGTCACATGGAAAGTGTCATGGCATTCTACTTCTGAAGTTTTGAATTTTGCAGAACCTGGTGCACAGGGCTGCAATACAGCACGGGTTCCAGCAATAGCTTGAGGTAAAGTCAAACAAAGTGCTGCAAAAAGGCATCACAAAACAATGAAAACGATAATAAAACATTTCACCAAAATTTTTGAGAAGTTCATGACCAGACACACAAACAAACAACAAGTTTTGTGCATGTTATTATATAAAACATCCATTAAATTTTTTCGTGCTAGATTTTCCTCTCAGAAAGGTTGCAAGGACAGAAGATATATGAGGACTAAAAGATCCCATGGTCAACAGTAATTTCAGAGTTCTGCTGGCTCCATACCAAGAGAGGACCAAGCAAGGTCAGAGATGTAGTCATTGCTCGTTTGAACAAAACCTAGGAAATCTATGTTTATGTAAAAAAAAAAAAAAAAGACAGTGACATTACAATAAAACCCAGATCATTGGAAATTAACACAAAAAACATGGAATTTCCACAAATAAAAAACTATCCACAACCCTGCAGTAATTCAACAACTAGTGTCATTTCATCTTTGAAAAATAACTTCCAGCCACTCCTCTTTTCACAATATTTTGTTAAATTCAATTGACTGCAGATTCAAGTCCTACATGCACCTCCCACCACGGGCCACAACTCACAACACACCATCATCAATTGTTTAAAGTGTTAACAATAACCTAACTTACATGTTTGTAAATGGAAAAGTACCGATTCAAATCCCATAAACCTTTTCCATCTCATGCTGGGAGAATATGTGCAAGGAGCAGTGACAATTTCCACCTGTGGAAATGCTCCAGGCGAAGTCAATTGGTCTCTCCAGTAAATGTCACTGGCATTCACACCAAGACATTTCTTACTATCAATGTTGTACAAGTGAAAAGAGTCATCTGTACACAAGAAAACAGCATTACCTCGAACAGGTAAATGTCATAACTATATATACAAAAGTGCCCACCTGCAATAATATTTCTGCCAATCTGCATCCATTGAAGAAAACGACACTAAAAGCTACAACATATCTTCAACAAATGCAGTAAAATCAGTTCTATGCAACAATCTGACTATAAAAAGTTGCATGTTGCAGTTTTCTTTACCTTCTGCAAGTATTCGCAATTTTGCCCAGTCCACAAAATATCCACCAGATCTTGATATGTACCACGAGTTCATATCAGAACTTGTTACAACCAGTTTTGTTTGGTCAATTGACATATCCAAATGAAGACTCTGTAATTAAGAACAAACATTGCTTTTTCCTGAAGTGATAATAAGTGATACACTTAAAAAGCACAACATCCAAATCCGGTAATGAAAAGAATGAAACACTGACCCACATGAACGAAAATGACAATACAAATTATTTGAAAACTTAAAATCTTCAGTAAATAAAACACTTCAAAATTTGCACACAAATTTGGTTCAAAATTTACAACATCATCAAAGTCTTTTGAGAGAAAATCAAGACATATGAAAAACTGTTTTGGTGAAGGATAAAACACATTGTAACTTTTCTTACAGTTAGAGTGCACATTCTGTAGGTCAGGGTTGACCATACATTTATTCAAAGAGAACCAATCTTGATCATGTGAAGGCAGTTTCTTCACAGATTGTTTACCGTAAGGTTCAGATTAGCATAGTTCAGGTATTTCACACAGGGTTAGAAACAGAACCACTATTTTGTGACAGCTTTCATACTAATATGCACTCTCAGTACATCAAAACACAATGGGGATAGTAGCAATAAACTGCCATCAAAGCAACACAGCAATGCAAACCAAGATTTGCCAAGGCATATGCAACACAATATGAAAAAAGTCACAGGCCATGTGAAATGTGCCTGCAACCCGCAGTTGGCATGCAGACCATAGTTTGGACATCCCTGCTGTAGATAGAGAGTTGTATGTTTTTCTAAATAGTTTTCAGCAACAACATTGCTTGTTCAGTGCTGATGCTTATAATCTTGCTGCATATCTTTTGACATTGTTTAAAGTGTCATCATGTTTTTTCATTCTTTTGCAGGAGCTAAATTTCTGCAGCCAAACAATACTGTAAAATGATCAGTGTTGTGTATTTCAAGACAATTTTTCTATGCTGTGCCTGCCCTTTTTTATCTATTTTTCCAGGCTGTTATAACCTAGGAATGTCATTTAGGTCAGTTTTAACATTAGCTAACATGTTAATGCAACGTTAAAGTACACTGTATATTCTGCTAGCTAGTGGAAAAAGGCTTACAGTTACGACATGCATCTGGGTTTCAACTGATCCAAACAATATTATTGTGGTTTTACTTTTTGGCTGGTTCAGAACTTCAGTTACTGTATTTAAAAGACGATCTCAAAGAAAACCGTTGGATACTTTTTTTCTGGTGAACAACATAACGCCTATTATTATGGTGCGTTAAGTACAGTCATTCAATGCTCCGCTGCGTTAGTTAAGCATTGCATATCTATTGTTCTGTTGTTGAATAATGCTTATCTATTGTTCAGGTCTTAATTATAGGTTCTTCCATCAGTGGAAAAACGTTAAAGAAATGATAGTAGGCTTCACAAGGCCATGTTGCAACATGTAAAATCTTCCAGGTTTGACATGCAAATGGATAATACTAACATAGGAAGTGTCAGCTTCTGCACAAAACCCGAGTTGCACAAATATCTGCTTCAAAGAGTTGCTGAAAAAATCCATTGTATGTTTTAGTGCATTGAAAAGCTCTGCAATGCTTCAACACAGGCACCTTGTCTGTGAGTTGATAGTCAAGAAACAACAGGTTTCCAATTCCAACCCACTTTTGATTGATTTTCAGGGGGTCACAAGGCAGCATAAGCACTTCAGACTCCGGTACCAGGTCAGTGGCTTCCATGCACAGCTGGACAACAATTACAATGCAATTTAATTTAAGTCAATTGTTTCCAACTGAAGTTTGTTGCATTATGCTAGTTCTTCAACATCATTGCATAATCAGCATTTTTGGGACACCAATAGCAACATGCAATACACAAACAGCAAAAAAACAACTTTTGATATCCTTAACGCTAATTAACTTGGAAGTGCAAACAAGTACAACCTATGCTATCAAAATCACTTTACAATTTAAGATTTGCATTAGAAACATCGTATATTTTGATCCAGTTTTATTTTTACAACTATTCGTGCATAAATCAGAAACAACGTTTCATTATGATCAGGTGTGGTTACTTGTTATGATTAGTGACATTTACAACATTAAATTGTGTAACCTGGATATACACATATAAATGTTGTTTTCATTTATAATTTAGTATCACTGAAAATGCATATTTCACTTCGAAGAAAGGAAAAGTGCTCTGCGCAGATGAAATCTGCAGTGCCACTATATCAATTAAGCAACTGTCCCAATGGGCATGACAAGAAAACAAAGCTTACCTCCATCACAGGTTCAATCTTAAGCAGTGAATTCGCAAAATTAACTGACCACCTAGTTGTTTGCTAACTAATTGGCTATAAAGAACAAAAAAATAAGTTATTGTGTCAATACACAACTTCTGTTGTTTTCGTCTAATCGTAAGAAAAGTATACAACAGCTTTGAGACAAACATGTTCACAACTGCATTACACAGTCTAAAGCGAGCTGAAAAAATGGCCACAAGTGCAAGAAACATTCCACCACTGATACAGGCAATCATTATGTCACACACACAGCACGCACATGAAAGATAACATGCAACCCACAACCCTGCAACAACTTCTGAATTTATGTTTCAGTTGATGACTGTTAGTTTGGTAAACACTACAGGGTTTCAGAATCTAAAATATCATGACCAAAGGATTTTAATAACATCTAGAAGCTCTTTTCTGTCCCACAGTTCTGGAAATCCCCATGTTCAGAACAAGGCTACCAGATATCATTGGTGTCTAGTAGCAACCATGTGGACATAAGTAACATAAGGCATTAAACTTGCAGACATTTGTCTCATACAGATGGTCACATATACTGGTTAAATGCATATAAAAGCTCAGCAAATAACTATACGATTAACCAATTCCTTTGTATACAGTTATCATTATCACTGTCTATTGAAAGAAATCCTTTCTCAGCACAGAATCAAACACTAAGATCTTACAGAGTATATATTTCGCCTACAAAGTAGGCATCATCAGCTCTTATTCAAACAGAATCATTGACAAATTGTATTCCTTACCAACATTTTTTTTTTGTAATTAGGGTTCGGGCAGCAAACTCATAAACAGCTGCATAGTGCTGAAGTGCATCAGTGATATGCCACAAGGCTAAATTAAAATAATCAATAAATTTTGGCTGTAACATCAAGCATACAGTAACTTTGTGAAGACCTTACAACAGCAAGTTCACAAGAAAAGAAAGCGTATTTATCTTAAATTGCAGTCTTCATCAAAAATGTTAGTTTAAGATAAAGGATAAAACAATGGTTGCATTTCAATAACAAATTTTCAAAAGAAAAACAAATTGAATTTTGAAAGAAATTGTCATTCTACCTTGAATCGTAGTCCAATGACATGAGATTGGGTGATATCCCATGAAAACAACCTGCTCTCATCCAGTGCAGACCAGTCAGTTGGGGGTGATTCACAATCTAAAAATTTCAGGGCAATTTTTATAAATCCTACCTGATGCTTTCAAAAATGTTTAAATTTAGGAATTGATTGAGCAACCACTTGTTCATACCTGTGGTTATCAATGCCAATAACTACCATAGCACTCAAGCTTTTTCTGCAAGGTCAGGACAATTACAACAAAGATATTGCCAAGTTAATGGCCAACACAACAGCTGGTGATAAATGTGATGTTGCGCAAACATGTTCATCAGTAAAGGTCTTTACTGGTCATATTCAATTGGTTGAGCAAAAAAGTAACGCAGATTTGAAAGTAAGACAAACAAACATTTGTGAAAACATGAAGTCATGAAGAGTGACTTCAGTTAATGTCTGAGCTATAGATGAAAAAAGAAACCACAGGAATAATACACACTTCTACACAACTTCACATCAAAACTTCAACATTGCAATGGATAGAAAATCCACTTTGTCAAGGTACAACAAATTTGTTCAGATTGCTTAGTTACACAAAAACGGCACAAGAGTTTTGTCAAAATACATTTGAAAGATGTACATGTAGGAAAATTTACGTGCTGGGTTGGACACACTTTAATCATCATGCATGCATAAATGAGATGTGATCAGTTTAACGCAAATGTAAGAAACCAGTAAAAAAGTTAACACTTTGAGAGCCGATCTACGGTATATTCGCACTTCGATTTCAGCCTAAAAGACAGCAGTTTTCAGTTGCCTTACCAACGCCCTAGCTCCTCTGCCGATTGCGCTAGAGAGCTGATCAAGGCATCAAACGGATCGGACAGTCTAGTAGGTTGCACTCGAAAAAATTTTTAGTTGGGGATTGCGGATTTTTTTGTGACTGACGTCATAAGTGAAGTAGTTTTGGGGTCATTTTGGCTCATGTTGCCTGGCCTAGGGCCCAACCACTAGGCCAAAGTGTTTCGCTGAAGTTTTTATTGGAAACTAGGCTC
>Ga0210059_1005361_pt1 | contig 20647 bp, 11 predicted proteins | sample Ectturendosymbi2_FD_188042 | JGI IMG/M metagenome (GOLD analysis project Ga0210059, IMG submission 188042) | Ecteinascidia turbinata endosymbiont from Florida, USA - Sample 2 (SPAdes) (version 2) | ecosystem: Host-associated > Tunicates > Ascidians > Unclassified | place: Key West, Florida...
ATATTATGTCAACGAACTTCGCTAAAACGTTGGTTTGGAAACAGGACTATGACGTCAAATTGTGACGTCACAAACAGCGCACAACAAATACAAATGACTACCCTATGTCACTGAATGAAACCCCCCCATGAAAATTTTCTGCGTACGCCACTGCTCAACGTTATGTATGCACAAAGGTGGATACAGTTCGAATTGCACAATTGTCTCAGCAGAGCCTTTGCCATTCATGGCAAAATATACTCGCATTTAGCAAATCTGTAAAATCGGATCACAGCTAAAATTTGTGATATGTTCAGAATAATCACACGAATACAACAAAAATTTTCTCAGTCCTATCCGGTCCTGAACCGTCAATTTTCAAAAAAATTGCAGTCCGATCCAGTCCTGATCCGGCCAAAATTGGCTTCAGTCCTGCACCAGTCCGATCCAGTCCTGTCCGTTGTCATCTCTGATAATCACGTCAAACAGTGTTTCACTTCCAAAAAAAGTGTTTGGCATACAACCACAGATTCAAAGGCTTTTCAAACCACTTTCCTCTGAAAAAAGCAAAATTCGAGGCATCAAACTTTATTGCCATTTTGTCCTGAATCCGAATATTTCCATCAAAATAGGAACTTTGACCTACAACACTCAGCTAAATTGATTGATGTGACCCATGTCTCAGCTTTTGACTTTATGCGAAAACAAAAGTTTTTCGCATTAATGACCTCAAATACAAGTTCTATTTGAACCACTTTTCGGTATGAAAGGGTTAGAGTTGCCAAAAATAAATTACTAAACGCTCTCCTGCATAGCAGCAACCTCACAATGCCAGTCGTCCCTAACTGTTGACGGTCAGTAGGCCTACACATTTCCTGCTGCTACCATAACTTTTTTCACAACAGTATGCTGTTAGAATGCGGCAATAAGTTTGCAGTCGAACCTTGGCTGCTACTAGCGGCCTGCTGAAACTTTCTGTCCACCATTACGTTACTTGCCTCATTCACTTTTTTTTGTTAATTTTTGGTAGCGGCAATTCGTGGCAGGCCTAAGCCTGAATTGTGCTTCTTGCCGGGGCGGTTGAGGTGAACGCTCTTGCCCAAGGAGCGCTACGGCAATCCACTCAGTGGCTGTGGATCGAACACCCAACCTTCTAATTGGGAGGCGGACACTACCACTGAGCTAATGCCGCCCCCTCATTGATTGAAACCTCAACGCCAGCGGGGGGGTGTGGTGCCCGCCCTCCCCCATTCCATGGTTAGCCCCACGGTTGCTGCATACATCCAATATTGTATTTAAAAATACAGCCCACCTTGGGACTTTTAGCCCCCCTGTTGCGCAATCCGGGCGACGAGCCTGCCTCAAGTGGATCAATTTAAGCTGATGTGAAGCAGCCAACATAAGCGAAGCGCGTGGGAGCAGTGTCGATTCTAAGGGGGGGGCTGGGTGGGCCATGGCCCCCCAGATTTTTAGATGGCCCCCTGCTTGGCCCCCCCAGTTTTTTCTTAATTTCCCGTTCAAGTTCTTTTGGTTGACATGTACAGTAGATAACTTTTCGACCAGCAATATTTTAAACGATAATTTAGAAATCCTCTAGTCTAGCCTGCATTCAATATTTCCCAAATGCATAAGTTATGTTGTTGTTTTAGACAGTTGGGTAACTAGAGATGTTTATGACGACACACAACTATAGTTGCTTGGATCCTGCGTTGGATCCTGCGGTCATGGTGTCGAAAATTTCATTTCACAACTAAGAAACAGTCGCAGAAATTGAACCATTGATCTTTCGGGGATTTCAGTGTGAGATGGAACTAGATTATATTACTGTCCAAGGGCGGTGCAACCTATTCGTCCGGTACGGCCATGGCCGTACCGGTTTTCTTACTCGACAATAGGTTTCAGTTTTAAGTAACTTACCCGTAAAACTGCTGATAGAAATAGGAAAGCCCAGATAACTACTCTTTGCTGTACTCCGCCAATTCACTACGCACTGAATTCATCGTTCAGGCTCAGGGCAGAGGTGTACAGGAGCCGAAATAGGAGAGGAGCTGGAGTTGCTTATTTCAAGGAATGGCCGGAGCCGGAGTCAGTTTTTAATGAGTTGTAATACTTTGCTTATTATTGATTATTATTATTGTAGATCGTTTTATTACAAAGCATGTTATAATATAACCTTCAAATGTGCCATACTACTTCGCAGGAAGTCTTAAAATTTTAATACAACTTGGATGTAAATAAGTTTAGGTTGGTGAGTTTCATGTGTGTGAAGATTTGGACAATTTCTTGTTCATGGTGATACGTTAAAAATATGCTGGCCAATAAAATTTAGCTCACATACCTCAACAACCAGCATTTCCAGTTTTCTGTTTCGAAGGACAAGAAGTACCGTATCCCGCATGCAGTTTTCTGCCAGATATAAAACTGAGTTGGAGAACATCTCACTACTATCAACGTGGTCGAGTGGGAAGTGACTAGACAATCCTCAGTTCGAGTGACTCCTTTGTTGTATTTAGTTTTTTTTTTGGTGTACTTACACAAAAATGTAAGTCAAAATTTTTGGACCCCTTGTCATGTACATTTCGAAAAGCAGACAAGTGTTGATAATTTAATTAAGCTTTTGGACTAGGGTTATTTTTAGCATTTTGGATTAGGGTTTTGTGTTAGTGTTTAAAATTAGGGCTTATAGTAAGCATTCAGGATTAGGGTTCAGGGTTAGTGTCTAAGGTTAGGGTTTAGGATTAGCGTTTAATGTTGATGGTTAGGGTTTGCAGTTAAGGTAAATGGTTAGGATATAGGGTAAAAAAACTATGGCCACCTTAATCCTTTATCTGAGAAGCAACTCACATGCATTGCAGTAATCAGCAAATTCATTTGGTACGTTTGTTTAGTCTTTTTAATGCGAAAACCGGATACGATTGTTTAGACACAGCCAAAAGTTTAGATAATTCGCTTTGGAGTTTGAGCAGGAGTCGGTCCAAAACTTTAAAAAGTGTCTGAGTCGGAGCGGAGTCGGAGTATATTCAGCCGAAGCAGGAGCGGAGTCAAATATTTCAGACTCCGTACGCCTCTGGCTCAGGGGTGTAGTGGAAATTTTATAGATTCCGGAACTCTTACAGGTGCCGGAACTCACCAGCAGAGACTGCCTGCTTTTTGCTTATACAGTAGGCCTATTTGTAGGCAACAACTAATATACTGGTAGAGGTGGCGGAGCGAAGCTCCGGCAGCACTACACCACTGATCATGCATCGATATTTGAGGCTGAACTAGAAACAGGGTTGGAAATTTACGAAGACGATCTTTCGAAGCTTGCACTCAAAGTAGGCTACATTTATCACTTCTGAAAGATCTCTGTGCATGTTTGCAACGAGTTGGCTACTAATATCTCTGTTCACAATGCCATAAAATTTTGTCAAAACTGTCAGCCTCTGAGAGCATTGAATTTTCCAGTGTCTGGAAAGTTTTGGGTCTGCTTTTGGTTTTAACTGACACGACTGACATATCAGAGGCTTTTTCAACACCAAGGTGGTAAAAGCTTATTTGCGTACAACCAGGACCTACGAGAGGGGATACAAGAGAAAAATCGTATCCGTGCCCATTAGTTGCTGGGGCAAGATGAAATACGCACGCTAAATTTTTTTGTAATCAAGCCCAAAGTTTCTAGTGTAACCCAGTTGCCAGTATAACAATTACTGTATTTGTAAATCTGAGCATGATAGGTGCTTTATTTATATTCTGATTACTGTACTAAAACGCTATGCAAGTTTCGACGAGGGAACCAGAAGCTAGGGTCCGGTATCGGTCTTCGTACACCTGGTAAAATTTCTCTCAGAAGCCCTGCGTACAAACATGACTTAAAGACGATTAAAATGGTTTGATGATTTTACATGTTCACAAAGAACGAGTTGACAGACTTGATTTGGACAAAATTGCTGAAAAGTATGTTTCTGGTAGAAAGGACACACTGAGAAAGTTGGGTTGAATTTTGTGAACGGTTTGAGAATTTTGTCGGCTGGTGACGTTGCTTAAACGGAGTGGTAGGAAAGTTTTTATTTTTGTCTCTTGACTCAATGGCGAAGAGTTAGAGCAACAACTTTATAGTGTGCATTGCAGGCAATGGTTCACTTTGCAGAATTTAAAGATGAAGAATAGTGGAGAGCAATGTTTCCTTAAATTTTTATAACTGCGAGGAAAGGGTAAATGTTTATTTTACGGTAGCATACAAGTTTTCAGTTTAGGTTAGATCTTGGATTTGAATCTGCAACTGAGCTGTGGCAAAAAATGGGGCATCGCTTACGTTGAAGGTCTAAAAAAAGTCATCTTTTTCTAGAGAGTACAGAGTAGCAAAAGAACTGCTTGCTTTGAGAGCAACAGTTCCCTGGATCCACGATTTCTGCTCACCTTGGCCATACCACTCAAAAAGAGCTAGCGCCGGCTCTGCTGTCAGCAGATTGTTGCTTGTACCAATAGCAAAAGGTTTGTGAATGCAGTAAGAATTGGTTTGAGTTAATTTATCCTGGCTGGAGTATTGCGTTCTTCTCTCTTGTGTATACGACTTCGAAACATCTTACGAAGCGGTGCGTGACCACAGTGTAACTCTACCCACGCGTGTCTTGCAACCTTACAAAATTATGTGCGGATTTTCTGTAATGATTCAGAAGCAATTCTTTCGCCTATGTCAGCTGTTTGCCCTGGAGGTCAAATATTTCTATCATAAGAACACTTGAAAGAATTCGCGAATCATAGTCATTTAGTGAAAATAACTTTAAACATCAAATAACTTTGGAAAGAATTTGCTACGGAAGGAGTCGAAGCTGCCTATATCGCTCGAACAATTTTTTTCATTTGTAGCTACTCAAAAAGCTGCACTGGGTTGTTGCTGATGGCTGTAAGTCTTCATCAGCGCTTCATGCAAGAGAAGTTTTAAAAAAATGAAATTAGTGAAAACATTTCCCAAAAATTCTATGATCAATGAAAGATTGGGTAACATTGATCTACTTTCAGTTGAAAGGTATGAGCTGAAAAATAGATTTAGATGGTTTCATTGATGAATTTGACAGTCTACATGACAATTGAAGGATTAAGTAATATTGAGGTGATGATCATATAAAATTTGAACGTAAACTGTGCAGGGATCTGCGTGAGAATTATATTCCATATTGTCTATTTGCCTGTATCTTTTTAGGTTTAGAGTTAGTGTGTTCTTCGCTTATGACAAGGCAGTCATAAATCAACGCAAGGTTGAAAAGTCACCTTTTGAGGTCAGTCAGAGGAAAATTCAGTGTGAATATTAAAATGAACGACTTTGTTGGAAATATTCTGCAAAATAAGTTTTACGCCTGCTGTTACATCTTGCTATCAGTTACACGCCCTAAACATCGATGCACACCTGTCTGCGGCGCTGCTATGCTACGTACTTCAGATGCAACTCGTGCCGAAACCTCGCTGCCGTCAACTGCATACTGCACGGAATAGTCCTCACCTTATCCACGCTGCAGATGGGCATTAAACTCGTAATAGTAGTTGCATAACATTGTTATGGTTACACCACAATCACAAAATCTCCATAAGCTTCCACAAAAACGGATTAATCAGTAGTCACCAATCCGTTGGCAGATGACTTATTTTTTATGTTTTGTAGTAAGGATATTTTGACAAAACTAGTTGACTATCACCAGCCTATTTGTCTCTGCGTCAAGATGGAATTCGTGGTTGGAACCATATTTCACTTAGTTGTGAACTGTTCTTTAGTGGAGCTGTTTTCGTTCATGTGAGGTCGGCACAATTGTGTACGGAAAATAGTGTTTCGTTTCACATGCGCAGTGCTGTGGAAGTTGCATGGTTAGCACAGAATATTCGACATAGCAATACACGTGTGTGATTGCATCTACAGTGGCGGGTAGGTTTATCCACTGAATAACAACACTGGTTTACGTTTAACGATATTCACAAGCCTATGTTGGGTTTGATAGGGTTAATCAATCATAGCAACTTAATCTTCAAAACAACGACAAATCACCCTGTAAGATAGACATTTATGTTTCCCCCCCTACTTTTTAAATTCTTGAATCGCCACTGCGTGGGAGAAGCAGATCAAAAACCAGTTGACTGCCAAAGACATTTAATTTGAAGTTCATTTGTACCCTCATATGATTCTTCACCATTAACCAAGCTTGCGCAAAGATTCTGTCAAAAAGGTCATTTTTCTGTCGTCAAGGAATGACACGGTCACGACCAATGGGTGGAAATTGACTCCCCCGACACGATCACTGCACACTTGCGCAGTCTTGCGAGACAGCAATATCTGAGTGGTGTTGAGCGACTTGCAAGACTCCATGGTCGCCAACGTTCCTCCTCTTTTAATTTGTTTTAACAGAAAACAGATTGCAGTAGACGGTGGGGGGAAATCGTGCAAGGCACCGCTGCGATGTGACACACCTCGATAATCACGAAGTTCTCGTTTTCCGCAAGACATCGCAAAGACGAACTTGATTGATTTTCGTCTTTTATGTACTTCACAGAGCCGAGTTGTCCGCTTAGAAGGCGATATACATAATATGCTTAACATTATAGTGTATGATTCTTTGTTGAGAAGGTGATATGTTCAAATAAAACTGAAAATTTGTACTTAGTTCATTTGCGGAAAATTCTGCAAAACGACAGACAAATTGGGAGATCTTTTCTTCCGTGTTGATATATACTAATAAACTAAGCAAACTCGGCCCCAAATAATGTTGTTACTCCGCGCCTACGGATATATGATCGTAGTTAAGAAGCCATTCCTCCCATATTAAATCCTGGCGACGGAGATGAAGACGCAGCCGAAAGATTTTCTCATTCACTTATCGCTCTTTGTGCATGACACAACAGCACACGACGAGGTCTTTAATCTTTTAGTTTCTTATAACTTGACATGAAAACAACAGAGCAGTAACAACATGCTACTCCGAATCACAAAACAGCGGCCAAATACAAAAGTTGTTGATAACTGCATACCATTTGTGGCCGGTACGTTCATTGATGGAATCTTCGAAATGAAACTGAGCATTCGCAAATGATAACGTTCGATTTCATTTTACTGAGCGACATTACGCGTTCAGGACTTCGCGTTATTCAAAAGCACCAAAACAGGATTACGAAGCTTCGTGACGAAGCAAAACTGGGAAGAAAAAGAGAAATCGTGAAATGAACGCACGGCATCTCGATGAGACGAAACAACTGTTTGCAGCGCTGCATCTCGTCGGCTTCTACGAACTCGGCAGCCTGTTGTGCATATCTTGACACAGTAAAATGGAAAACACTATTCGCGTAAACAACCAGAGCGTGTTAAGATGGAATGAAGTCATAAACACAGTGAGGCCAACTGGTTAGCGTCCGTCCTCACCGGAAATGGACAAGACTTTCGCATCGATTTGTTCACTAGTGTGAAAAAGACAAGAGAGGTGAAGCGGTTTTTAGGACTAGCCATTACCAGATAGTGGCGAAGACGCAAGAGCGAAACAAAGCAAAGCAGCAGCAGCAATATTATTATCCTCGAGCAGCCCACGGCGCTTTTGGAAGAACTTTTTATCCTTTCAGGGTCGCATGTGCGTAAACGCGGCAGTTAGATCGGACAGGTGGGGCGGCACTGCGACGAACGCGGCGGGAGCGCGCGCGCCCGGCAAGGTGGAAGTCGCTATCGGGAACTGGTTCATTCCCATGCGGACCATGTCTTGTAAAATGTCGGCACTCCCGGCAGGACCAAGCTTTCCAGACGGCATGGCAGCGGTAGAAGCGCCGGCCTCTTGCATCTGACGTAAATAGTGAGACTGGTAAAGTTGGGGCCAACCCAGGTCTTGCGCTGCAATGCAGTTGGTCAGAGTGGCCATCTGGCAAGCGGCCGCTGCCTGTTGTTCTTGGTGCGTGATCGGTCGGAACGGGGCGTGGGCGGGGGGTTCCAACTGTTGACGCAGCGTTGCTTCACGAAGAGCAGCGATCTGCTGCGGGTGCATAGTGGCACGGGAAACGACTGTTGGCAGAAGTTTGTCTTGAAAGATGCGGTCGAAGATCTCAGGCGAGCAGTTTTTCGGGACTGGACGCAGCATCGCGATCGACTCCGGCGACGGAAATGTTCTGCTGAGCGCGTGCGCAGGGACACGTTCTTTGCTTGGGATCGACGCAGTCGTTATCGTCGTGGCAGCTGTTTGCTGAAGTTTGTCTTGATCGCTTTTGTGTAAAAACTGGTGATATTCCGAACGGGTGTCGACGACTGGTGCGCGCGCGAGTCTGTAGCTTTCTTTCGACGCCAAGTTGCTTGGCACAATCGGAGGAAGCTGCCGGTCCTGCTTGACGTGGCTGTGGACCGCGTACCGGGCGTTCTTCCCCGCAACTTCAGACGGGGAGGCCCTCGACAGGCATGATGGCTGCGGAGTAGGTGCGTTGGATGTCAGTCTTTCAACAGAGAAGGCGCTTGGCAATGAACGCCGGTGCATATGAGACTGTGGCTCGAATTCGCGTTTCGGCAGCGCAGATGCGCTTGCTTGTTTGTCCAGCGCGTCTCGCGAATGACGGGCGACCTCTGCGGCGGGACTGATGCTTTTCGCAATCAAGCTGCTTTCCGACCGACGAGCGACGTCTGTTGAATGAACTGACAACGACGCGTCGCCTTTTTGCTGCCAAAGTTGTTGTTGTTGTTGTTGTTGCTGGTGATGCTTGGCTGCTTCTCTATGTGTGGCCAGCATGCCCGTCGGCCGGTAATACGTCTCTCTGCGCGGTTGCGCGTCTTTCATTGGCTCCGATCGCTTTCCCGGGCTTGGCAGCCGAGCGTTGCGGTCGCCGTCGCTTCTCGCAGTCAGATACTTGGAGTTGGAAGCAGTTGAGAGGTCGTTCGTCAAAACCGTCGGTCGTGAGCGACCTTCCGCGCTGACAATCACAGGACGTTGAGCTTCGCCCAAACGCCTGGGATCGACAAAATTAGGAGGGTGCAGCGACTCGACAGGCGGCCGAGTGGGCTGAAGCGAGTGCCCTTCTGCCTTGGCATGGAAAACCTGCCGGCCAGAAAGAGAACTGCGGTCGCGCGTCAAGGTTGCGCTTATAGTCGTATGGGCGGTCGGGATTGAAACGAGGTTACGGATGTCGTACTTGCGATGGCTGCTCGCGGGTGACGCGGCGCCAGGGATAATCTCTTCGCAACGTGAGCGTTTGGGGCTCGACTGTGAAGCGGAAGGGAAGCGATGCATCTTGCCGTCGTCGCACAAGCGTTTCTGTCAAAAGCAAACAAAATATGGTATTATGATCAGGATAAAAGCACCAGTTGCGCGTCCGAACCAAAGCATTAACGTGGGTGGTAACCATAGGCGGCTGCAACTAAATCTTCCCATGGAGGCGCAAAAAGATTAAGTGAACTCAAAACTAGAAACAAATTTCTTTCTTTGTAATATCATGTTTGCGTAATAGTCTAAAAGTTGAAAAGCCGACATTTTGGAGATATTGTCCGCAAAACTGATCAGATTCGAACAAAATGACACGTTTGTTTTGAAGACAATAAAATTTTGAATCGGAGTGGGCGCCTCCCCGTTTTGTCCTCTGCAAGAGCCCACAATGGATCCAACGTTGCATACGGAATCTAAACACTTGAGGTTTTACTTCATTCCGGTAAAATGCCATCGCAGTCAGGAAACTAAGCTATGCTTATGAAAAGAGCCACAAAACTAAACTCATTCACTCGTCAGTTTTACACCTGCGTTGCCTGCATTATTTAATACATCAAACATCGCATCAATTTACAATATCAACTCGTCAATAAAGGAGAAGTGAAGGATTGTCAGATTAGCTTTGCAACAGGCTCTGCTAATAAGCTGGTGCTTATTACAGATTTCATAGTTTATATTAAAAAAATTATTGCCAAACTCAGTATTACAAAATTTAAGAGACTCTCTGCTCCAAGCCGGCTCTAAGTTGAAATACAGCGCAACTGCAGTATTAAAAAGCTTGATTTGCATTTGACAAAGATCAAAGACATAAAACCTTATCATGCTCGAACACTTACGTCCAAACTCTCCACCAGGTATCATTATAATTCTGTACATAATTATCACCGCAGGCGATTGGTTACCTGTACGTGTCTTGCATGGTCATCTGCTCTCTCGACATGTCGCAAATGACTGTTTGGTGATGCGGAAGAAGACAGACGGGATCGCTCGGCTTCCGTCATCACTGTCGCTGACGTAACGCCCCGCAAGCGAGCAGGGCCTTGTTGTGCGACGAAGCTGGAAGGTTTAGGTTTCGTGGGAACGAACGGCGGAGGAGGTGCCGACATTCGCGGGCAGTAATTCCTTGTTGGAATTAACGCAGGGCGTGTTGTTGGCGCGTTGCAATGGCCAGCGCGGCTCTGGCTTCCTCGGGTAGCGCCCACAATAACCGATGCTCGGCTGTATGAAGGGGCCGCTGACGAGGTGAACAAGGTTGATGACGTCACTTCGCTTGATGGCAGTCTCACGATGTCGAAATTACACACCGGTGTCTTAGCTTCGCGTTTCGCGTCAGAGCACTTGGTCGAAAGATCTTCCGGCGATACAGAACGCTTGCGAACCGGTTCTCGTGACGTCAGTAACTCGTCACGAATAACGTTGAAGGCATGGGCTTCAAAGTTGACCAAGGGTGAAGGCTGGGTTGTGGTAAGTTTTGCGTGAGTCTTCGAAGGGCAGTTGGCTGCTTTGTCCTCTGTCGAACGTGGCTTGTTGGCATCTTCGGGAAAACTTTGTTTGAGCTTCGGTGCGTGGACAGTCGTGCGAGTTTCCAGTTTTACCGGAGCAATCTTCTCTTTGGCACCGTTGTAAAAATAGGCGTCTCCATTGAAAGCTCGTTGTATAGGCTTCGTTTCCAACGAGTTCTAGGCGACGAAATTAACATAAGTATTAATTAAAATTGTAATGTGATTGGCATGATCGCTGCGGACGTCTAAAGCTTAGGTTTCTATGAACATTTGGTCCTTAGCCTAATCAGCCCTTAGTTCAGCATAACATCCACCGGAGCTGTTTAAACAAGAAGGGGTGCTACGCTGTGCAAGGTAAGCAAAGTAAACATTGACACGAACAGAAAATTTCTTGCAGATCGCAGCGCTTTAACCAGAAATGGCAACGGTTATTTTGAGCCGGACAAGAATTGCGTAACGACTGCGCGTCGACAATGATAGGAGGACATTGAAACAACCTGAATATTCCACACTCGAGCAGTGATGCTGCCAGAGTGAGAATACATGCTTCAAATGCTCCCACTTCACATCAGCTCAACTGAAATCGCGGTAGCTCTGGGCCCCTTTTTAAAAATTGCACACAAACTCCTATTCGATTCTTTAGCAAAACACTCCCCGATCTTATGGCTAAGATGTGGAAACGCAAACAAAAATGTTTCTGAACTCTAACTTTCGTATTGTATTTCACAGACACGACTCACATCTGGCGCGGTATTTCCATTTACAAAATTGTCGGTTCCGTTTTGTTTTGTTTCGCTCTGCGTTGTCTCCTTGTTTCGCAACTGCTGTCGTAGATGCATCTCGAATGGCAAAAGTAATCTGCAACAATTTGCTTGGTTGGATTTACAAGCATTTTACCTGACTACAACCATACATGACAGCTCTCTTCAACGTCAAAATCAAATTTAGTGTTTTTTCATTCATAAAACCATCGAGTTTCGCTGGAAGGGTCAATGGGCATGGTCATGGTTGAAAATGCCAACGTAACTCTTTCTGAAATCACTGGTTTGGACAAGTTGTTTCGCAAATGTTCTTTGTAAAAGTTCTGCGGTTTTTCTTTTATGACCGCAGCTGCACATTGCACGCTAAACGCCCATAAGCTATACCGAACCGGACCTACCACACAGGTCCGATGTATATCTTTTTTAGGATTTAGGATTAACGCAATATGAGTTGCCTCTTTCAAAAAGCACTAATCACGCGTCAAAACTGACCAGTTCTCGACAGCGCGCTGATACAAACATGAAGAGCCGATATCAATTCCGTGAAGTATTCGGATGCACACGTTTCTCCGCGATACGACATTTGCAAGCAGAAGATAGGCCCGTAATCTCACACGTACGTAAATGTTCCAAACACAGTCCAAACGATTGGTCCCGAGTGCAAAGTCCGTTCGATCATGCAGTACTGGTGGTAGCGGCAGACGCAAGTTATTCGGTACATGCCATAACAAGTAAACGACCACGAAGCATTGAACGCATTCATAAATATCGCAGGCATTATTTGCGACATGCGTAATCACTAGTTTTCAGCTGCGGCAAGCAGAATGTAGACAGGCCAGTTGGGCTCGAGGGCTACGGAGTGCAATAATAAGGAAGTTTTTCTTGAAAAGCGGTCTCGCTGCTAATTCCTGTTTCATGACGCCTGTCGCGTCACACACATTGGTTTACATCCTCGTTCCCAGACAAGTGCCGTCGTACAGAAAGCTTGTACGCTGCGAGACAGAATTAACCAATGGCAGTCGCGCTACCTCAACGTTGGCATTTGCAAATCAAAATCGACATTTTCGTCACGCACCTGCTGATAAGAATGCAGACAACACCGGGCATACGTGTCAACTGCTCACGTTACGCAAAGCACCGCTCAAACATGAGGGCGAAAAGCGGCGTTCCAAGTAACAAGCAAGCAGGGACTTACTTCTCAAAGTGCTTTCTGGTGCAGGTAGCTGCGCTTGTACAGGACGGGTTGCCTCCCATCCGATCGTACACATGCTTCCATAGCCTCTTTGCAGTTACCTGCGCGGTAAATATTAATGTAAGCCGCAATACACTATGGAAAAGATCGAGCGATGGCGGTCGCCTATGGCTGACCATGAAAAATCAAGCCCACTGAGCGGTCCCTGTTGCGTCGCCCCTGGCAACCGCAATAAACAATGAAGTTATGCCATCGCCAATCAAGATACACGCAGTAGATATTATTTAGAAATTCCGGACGTATGTGTTCCACCGATTTACATCGCGGGACAAAACCGCTCAGAATAGTTTATTCGGGTGAAGTGCGTTCACAAAAAGGTTATCTCATGATAGGCATCAGACCTGCACGCCGCAACGATTCCGATTATAGTGAACCGCGTGTTTCGAAGCGTTTAGACTCTGAGAAAACTGCGGCAACGGGAAACACCAGGCGAATGAAGTTTGCACTACTGCCAAATCGAACTGTCGAAGATGATAGAATTTAATGTGTTCAACTGAAGAGATATCTTCAAGATAATCAATCAGCGGACTTAAAACGAATCAGCAGCCCAAATTGCTTAATAGATGTGACGCGCGGTCCAGATAAGCGATCGCTGTTGCGTCAAAAAAGAGAGTATGGAGCGATAATTTTCGGCGAACAAGCACGACTTGCACAATTACATACGGTATACTCGCAGTACCTTCAAGCAGAATTGCATCGTAGACACAGAACAAGAAAACAATCAACACGTACATCAGTACTTTGACACGTGTGAAAAGTGTAAATTTTGTTTGTGTAAGGCGTTGACAATGTTCTAGATCAGTGCTTCCCAACTTTTTCAAGCTACGATCCACTTCTACTCACGAGTTTTTGCGGAGCCCACTACGAGATATTGCGGTGTAACAACAACGATAAAATTGTAATATGAGAAAGAAAACAAAATATAAACACACGTAATTTACTGTTTATGGGAAATTTGAGCTTGCTTCCTACATATAAGATTTCCCATTCTCATCAATAGAAAACCAGTTAATTTTAAAGAAATGTATCAGTTAAATACCGGAAAATGGTAATATTTTGAATTACTTCGTTGCCCTCTTGAAAGAACCTGGCGAACCACCAGTGTGCCGTGGCCAATTGTTTGGAAAACACTGCTCTAGATAAGCGTAACCAACAGAATTGGACCTACAGTGCAAACACTCAGTGTAAAACATGTGCTAATTAAAAGTTAAGAGTAAATGGTCAAAACTGAAAACAAATAAACAAAATTACAACACAATGAAGTATCGCTCACCATATCGTAGCCACCGTATTCTTGTGAAAGCTTGAAAAAATCCCAAAGATCCACTGCAAACAAATGACATCGCGTCATCGAGTTGCTATCAGCGCGAGATAGCGGTTTGCAGTTCACACAAATAAGATAAGATCTACACTCAATAAAATTCGATAAGAAAAATGGCAGCTGAGCTGAAATCTCGCCGAGAGACTGCTGGTAGATCTGACGTTTCGACAGCGCAAAAATTGAAATGCGATTCATCGGACGAGCGCCATTAAAGTTCAAGCTATTCGAAAAAGTTTTAGCTGTTTTTGGAAACAAGAGGCAGGTTGCAAAAAACACTGCCTGCTGCAAAATCATCACGGGACCACCTAGACCAGCGCACATTAGGAAAAAAATTTACGACAAAAATTTGAACTGCAAAATGGCTTGGACGTGCAAGCCGAAAGTCCAACAGTTTTCGGTGCCACAATAGCACAAGTTCCTAGAAAAAGTTGGCCGTGCCTGCGCGTTAAATTGACGGACATACAATACCGCATGTTGTTGAAAGGAATAACGGCGATTCGCCGTCAAAACTCCTTTCACGGTTTTCGTTAGAATACACTGAATAACAGCTGATCGCTGAGTGCCACAAAGCAGTGGTTCCGCCACTGTACGTCGATTTCAAGCGACAGCGCATGGACTATTCGTGAAACCCGACACGGCCGTAGGAACGCGAGACCATTGTAACTGGCAAGCGCTGTTTGAGAAAAACACGAATTCCAGCAACATTCTGCGCTTGTGAACACAGCTTCAGTTGCAATTCGGCATTACAGTAGTTGCTTAGAGCTGTAGGCGGTGGCAAGCAAAATACTGTCCGAGTCGGATTTGATACGAAGTGTCAATACCAGTTTTTTAAGGTGTAACTGCGCTTGTTTACACTTTTAGAACCAGCGCAATACGCCACAGAGCATTGCTGGATGATCCACTACGCAGTAGCAGCCGGTATCAATCTTTAATAGAAACGAGCAGCAGTCTTCAATGTGATGCGTTTAATAAATTTATAAAAAATCAACTGTCGGATGCGAAAAAACGACGCAGTTTGCAACATGCCTAAAATCAACGACCAAAGCTAAAATTCATATGGTTCATTATTATTGTTTTAAACTTCTGCAAACAGTGTCGCCGTCGAAATAAATACATGGAAACTGGACAAGTCAGCTTTCGTGATGGCAACATTGCGGAACCTTTTAATCTAGCGTGGAGAAATCTTGTGTTGATAAGAGATAACCATTACGCAGGTACATATACATGCCAGGCGATATGGACACAGCCGTCTGAAGCTTGTAATAGGGCAGGAATTCCGGATACCACAGAGACTACATTTCTACTGTATAGTTTAGACTATTGTCGATTTTCCAAATTTACTCATTCATCCGTATAGCCATACAACTTGATCTCTACGTATCGGCTATGTGAGGTTGTTTTTGTTACGCTACACGCATGTTAAGACTCACATATACATATACGAATGAGAGTAAAGGCTAGAATATCTAAAAATTACGCTCTGGCACACATCCAAGCGTGTAACGTTTCAATTTCTTTGACAAACCCACAGGCAGTAGGACTATTGAACAATTGGTTATTGAACATGTACTTAATGCGGAGAAACGCCCACCATCACTAAACTTCAGTGATGAATTACATCCGGTATGTGTCGCTCATTTAATAAGACTGTTACCCGAGGAAGCTACTTGTGAACAACACCAAGGTGAGGTTTTCCATAGAACAATCTCTTCAAGCTCTGCCATTTTTAACAATGATTTTTTTATGTCCAAACGAAACCTGCCAATTGTGATATTACATCATTAAGCATGCTTGTAAGCGAAAATGCAGCCCAAAACTTTTTGGTCAATTACCACTCAACCGCAAGGCTAAAATTTAAAGAACAGGCTTAGTTTTCGCTCAACACTCAACATGTTTTCGTTGAATTCCAAGGTATTCTCAATATCTAATGATTGAGATTATAACTGCAACGCCTGTTCAATCTCAGTGTTTAAACCTTTATTTCTAAGACTGATAATAAAATTGGAGAATATTCTTGATCGACTTGTCGAGCAAGTTCATTTGGTAAACGAGAGGACTGTAGACCAGTGACCAACTGTCAATGAATTTTACCCCAACTACTACTGTATATCGTTTGTTATTTTACCTCAACTACTACTGTATATCGCTTGTTATTTTACCTCAACTACTACTGTATATCGTTTGCACATCAGCAGCACAGTTAAGTGAAACAAAAATGCTGACGAAATAAGAACGTTGAAAGTGAATGCGTTTATTTTTACGTATAGGTTCATTAAATCGCCAGGATCTCGTCAGAGACTTGATTTGCACTGGGGTTAAGTTTCGAACCACCCACTGAAGTTTAGTTTTTCTAATGTTAATCGCCATTAAGGATTACGAGGATCTGTAACACTAACTAGTTGTTTTTCTTCTAATAGCAAGTTGCAAAAGTTATCCCATCAAAAAACTTCATAGATCTATGCCAGTGGTTCTCAAACTTTCATGATTTGTGGCCTCCTTCCAAAGACTCTCAACACTTGTGGCCCCCTGCTAATCAATAAAAATACATCTTTGTTTTGGGTTTTGCATTATCACGGAAGAGTTAGTTAATAAAGGCCTCTGCTCGTGATCCCAGGAGAACCATTCTGTGAACCCCAAGGGGGCCGATCGCCCCGGTTGAGGAACCCTGGTCTATGCTTACGACGCACTGGGCGGGCCATAATGCTGCCAAAAGTTAAAAAAACTGAACAAAGCCCGAGTTGTTCTCAACTTCGAAAGTAGCATGACAAAACGAAGTTCAGCAATTCGAACTGCAAAGCTTTTATTAATGCAATTTAGCACATTTGCATTCAAGAGATCGTGAAAAACAACATAAGTTTTACAGCAAAACACCTTTGAGGGCAACATAGGGAAACTCTGAAACAACGTTATTGTTAATCAATATGGTTTAGCGTCTGCTCTTTACTTTGTTTCGTATCATCCTTAAGGGTCTGTTTGTTCGCCTTGTGCTGCTGCCGACTTGTATACTTCACCGTGAAAAAAAAAACTGTAAAAGGTTTGTTACGCCGCGTCTCTTTATTTCCAACAGTTGGGGCTGGTCGATGCCTTAAATTTACGAGACTGACGTTGACATTTCTGCAAACAACAATTCAGCGAACCACCCTCGAAAGAGGATCGAACTATGCACCTCAGCGCATGACTATGCAATGCACAGAGAATGTTCAACCATAGGATTAATTTCTTTGCGAAAAATATTTTTACATATAACCGCAGAGTAACGGATGCGACGACTTATTTAATATATTCAACATTGGTTCCGTCAAAGCTAGCAGTAAGTAAAATGATGATTTACTTATCACGGCATTTTGCAGCAAACACACAGTGACAGCGTGTACTGCAAATTAGAACGCACCGCTCAGAAGTTTAAAGTACAACGAACACAGAAGTGACACCTCATTTACTCACGCAAGGGATTGATGGTACAAAATTAAGAAAACCAAGCAACAAAGTAAGTGGCTACGTCATGCAGAACTTTGACTCGTCTCACTAATGTGAACTAATCAACCCAGCAGCACTGTGCTCGCTCATAGCTTTAAAATACGTCGGCAGAAAACTTTTTGTTACAGCCTCTTTCACAAGTTCGCTCGGCAGTTACGTCAAACGTTAATGTAACGGCATTTCACAAAAGCGGTACTTACATTTTTTAAATCCCAACGACGGTATCCGTCCTATTGGCGTGTTGCGATTGCTCATAAAATCGTAGAGATTCTTCAGAAAAACCGCTTCACTTTCCGGCATCACGCCGTCCATAAGTCCACGTAAAGAACTCTCGTTTGTTGACGTACTCCTACTTTCAAAAGACGAAGGTAAAAATCCAAACTCGGCTGGAGACGTCGAAGGTGAATGCGACGAAGCATACGCGTCGTTACTGGCCGCTGAAGACGCCGACGAACCAGTCGGCGACGGCGCTTTGTTTGACAAAACCTCAGCAGCGGGACTCGAGCTCCTCGACGACGATGCCGAGCGATTGGGCTTGGACACTTTGCGGCCCTTGCTGCTGCGGTAACCTCCGGCAGGCTTGTTGCTTTCCAGTAAACTGTTCTGTATTGCAATGTTGAGGGCCGACGGCGGGCAAGGCCGGCCTGCCGCGCGCTTCCTCGCTCTGCCTTTGCGCTTGTTTGCTGCGTAGTCCGACTGAGGTGACCGAGCAGCTGCTGACTTCGCTGTTTGCGCCGCTGAAACCGAAGGCGGAACACCTTTGCCTTCATTCGCTGCTGGTCCAGCGTCTGATCCGGGCGAATTGGGATTCGACGTTCCCAGGTCACTTTTCTCCCTCGGTAAGTCGCACACCGGAGTCGGCGTCCGTGTCGCAACTCGACGGCCTCGCTTTCGCGCGAGCAAAGGCGCGTATTGTTCTTCGTATAGCAACGTCTGCGGCGATCTGCGTTTGCTTCGACGGCGTCCGCTGCTCCGTCGCGTCGAGGGGTCAGCGTCGTGCTGTGCGCAAGCGAAATGACAGCGTTTAACGAAATGTCGGTGAAATCGCACGCGTGCACCGAGCCAATCGACACAGCGCAAGCGCACAGCCGTGTGGCGCACTTTTTCACGAGTAAGCGGAAGGCGGACGCAAGAACAAATAAACAAGAGCGGGGACGTGCACGCTGGCAGATGAGCAGTGGATAACAGCAATTCGAATGAAGCGGGTCAATGAAAGGAAGGGAATGGGTGAGCGTAATGTTTCAGAGGTCGCCCATCAACGAACTCCGTTGAAATTCAGAACAAAACCAACAACGTAAACTGAGTCGCAATGCATTGAAATGAACCCTGGCTTGTGAATTTTACTGAAAGTTTACGCGATCACTTCCGTTACCGCACGGCCCTGAGCTCGCAGCACAGCAACGGCTTCACAAAAACATTTGCGATCGTCAAAACTTTTGTTCCTGCATCAGGGTTTAAGAACTGGCTCCTGACAGCTTGACACAGGTGCGCACGACCAGCGACTTACCTGATGATGCAAACCACCAGGCAGACACTAGTGTGTGACAACAAGCTTGATGACATAAGCACATCACAATTCAAAACCTATAACCGACGTCAATAAAAAGCTCTGCATTTTCTATAGATCTTTTTATTGACGTCTGTTTAGTCGGCTGATTCCTCTAAAGCCTAGCTGCAAGCAATGCTAACAGGTGTGAAACGTAGAAAGGCCAACACAAGTTCAGAGAAAGTACTTGCAGATGATAGGACTGACGATGCGTAGTGTTACGTGAAATCGATTTCCTGTTAAAATTTTGTGATTGATTCCTTGCTTCTTTAACAGACGTTTAAGCTTTCGAAAAAATCGCCCCTACGTCAACAGTATACAAAATCATGAAAAAGCGACAGTTTCCAAAATGTGCCAAAGGTATCGGATATTTCATCACATGAAAAATCTGGTGAGATACAAGAAATTTACGGATCGTTTTTCGTTTTCATCTTAAGAAATTAAAAATCAAAATTTCTGCATGAATTTCGATTAGCGCTGTACAGTCTGTGTTAGTGTAAACAAGTGAGACAACGTCTTGCAGGAATCTCACAACAATGAAAACCGCGACTTGTTTCGCTGCCTCCACCGACAACACCATAAGGTCCTCCAACGAACCTATCACGGGCCGAGCGGCACTGGTGCCAAAAACTGTGACATTTTAGTGACAGAACAAGATCAGCGAAGAAACTTTGCGGTTGGGAGAAAACGTCATCGTGATGAAGCCGCGGAGGAATTCTGAGAAGCGCAATATCGTTTGATTATGGACGTGACAGTCGCTGCTATCAAAAGCAGCCGAGGCACAAATCAAAGATTTCTTGGAAAGTAACATTCCGCGGCGGCGACGTGCAACAGGTTGAAAACAACTAAGAGCGAGGCCTGCAGCTCTTGTCAGACAATTTCGCGTTCAAGCAGAGGCGCTTGAAAATAACTAAGCAAGTTTTGTTGTTTGTCGGTAAACTGAGTTCGGCAAAGTACGTTTAACGTCATCGATAAAAGGGTTTGTCTAAGCGAGTTGCCGCAGTTGTTTATGAGTTAGCAGCTGCTCAAGCGCGTGATGTAGGTTGTAGCAACACACGCCTTGCAAAAATATTACACTTCCAATTAGGCTCATTAGTTTACAACAAGGGTCAGCAAGTTTGTTGCAACGACAGGCCTTTCCTAAAATAGTTGTTTGTGTTCTTGCTTCTAACCATTAATCACAAAATGTTCAATTTCTATTACTTTACGTCGTAAACACCAATAAGTGTACGCGTGCACACGTCAGCAAAAGGTCTTTCATAACTGGAAAGACAATTTAGGCGATGATTCAGATTCTTTTATGCTGAGCATCAAGGCAACTCACTGCTAACGTGGAAAAATCAAATTGAGGCAGTTGAAGCGACTCTCTTCAACACATTATATCGATCCCTGATCTGAAATAACAAAATGACTAGAAAACTGACTTGAGCGCAGGTTCAATAAAATATGTTCGTTACGTTACGTGTTTCTGACTTCACGCCCAAGTGTATTGGTGTTTTTGTTGTATATCTGAATATAACCGAAAGAAGCAGTCAACTTAGAGTACTACTGGAGAGTTATTAGCGAACAAAGTGGTGAGAGCCTTTATTTGCCTTGCTTTGGCTTGGCAACTTCAAGACGT
>Ga0210059_1005362_pt1 | contig 20644 bp, 16 predicted proteins | sample Ectturendosymbi2_FD_188042 | JGI IMG/M metagenome (GOLD analysis project Ga0210059, IMG submission 188042) | Ecteinascidia turbinata endosymbiont from Florida, USA - Sample 2 (SPAdes) (version 2) | ecosystem: Host-associated > Tunicates > Ascidians > Unclassified | place: Key West, Florida...
CACTTCGTGAGGTGCTGCGGTAAGTTCAGATGTTCATCTCGGTGGGGCAAATGATGACGTTGATGTGACAATGCACACCCATGGGGTGGAAGATGCTATGCGAGAAACGACGTTAGTCTGAAGCTACTTAGAGTATTGCCACAGCTACAAGCACCTGAGATGTGGTCTTCAGAAAGAATTCACGTTGCATTTCTACATGAAACGATGTGTAGCTTCATGTATTGTGAAATGTTGAATGTTGAGCGACTTCCTGTAATTGGGAAATTTCACCGTCAACAACATTTCAGCCAGGTGGTAAGAATGTCCTCGAAAGGTTTGGTGAGATCTGTTGGTAACCAGCCATAATTTGGCTGACGACCAAGTAGCATGGTTGCAGTCCTTACTTGGACTGATGGTCGGGTCTTTCTGGCTAACCTGCAAAAATGCCAGTTGCTGCTGAGATTCGTGAGGTGTTTCAGATTCTCCCATGGATCACGATGCCCTACAGGAAAAAGAAAATTTCAAAAAAGCATGAAGTCAAGATTTTTTCGATTTTCAGACATCGACGAATGCACAACAGGATCCAACAACTGCGCTGTAGGAACAGCAACTTGTACAAACATTCCAGGACGTTTTACGTGCGCATGCAACTCTGGATATTCGGGAAATGGTGTGATTTGCACGGGTGAGGAACTAAAAAAGTGTTTAATTTTTGAAACTCTGATTTGAATTATGCGGCCAGTGCGTTCATTTGCTAAATTTAGAATAACATGATGCTTTAATCAAATTTCGTTTAGTAACTTGAAGAAAAGCAGACAAATCAGTTTGTTTATTTCGAGCATAACATCTGATTCTTTGTTATGAAATCAGCGCATTAGTATTTCTGATCCAAGAACAATTGCATCTGCAGTTCTTGCAGAAAGTTGTTCCAAGTTTCCTCTCACTAATGCATTACTATTTGAAAAATTATGAAGTTATGCAAGTGTCACGTATTGAAATTTTGAAATGTTTTGCCGGAAAAAAAAGAAATCTTTGACAAGACAAACAAGTTTTTATTTGTTGCTGGCATAACAAAAATTCCAATCGCCATGACGAGAATAATAATTTTCGCAAACACGTCTTGATTTGGAACCGTTCATAATCCATAATTGAGACGTGACTTGCCAGCTTACGGCCTGTACACCAACCATAGTCATACCAAAATGTTGCTGAAAAACATGGTTTGTGGGCGCGGATTATGCATTATCAAGTATAATGTGACAACCGATTGGTATTGTACAGAACCGGGTATTATTTGAACTTTACCAGGGATATGAAAAAAACGAATTGAAAAAAAACGACCTATAGCTCCCCACGACCCATAGCTTTCTGTTATCTAAGCCAATCATTGCTTATTACGAAGTGCATTGTGGGCAGCCCCATTATCAGCCTGTGCCTTGGTATGTTGGCAGTTGTACAGGTAACATTGCTGGATCTACGTTGATTGTAAGCATTTTTAGTATAGACTAGTAAGAAAATGTACAAGAAAATTGTGTTGCAGATGTGTTATATCTTTTCACTGTACAAGAATAGAATAATCGGCTTCGAAAGCATACAACCAAACAAATTGTATTCGTAACACGCGCTTGAAATAACCAGTGTATCTTGCATCAAGGGTGTCCAATGAAAGCTCAACAATTTACGCCAATGAGAAATCCAGTTATTTAACCAATAGCACTGTATCTTTCGTGATAGTACAGTTATTTCAGCCAATGAGCAATGGCTGTACAGCAGGGTTTAAAAACCTTTATAACAAAATCGCGCTAAGATAATTCAGACTGTGAAAATTAACATTGTGTATTTGTCTATGAAATTTTCCCTGTTTTACAACGAAATTCCCCAGATAAGTAATACTCTACTTATATTCAAGTTAGTATTATAGCATAATATTTAATTTTTTGTTTGGTATTGTCGTACTTGTAATGCACGTTTCACTGCTGTTATGTACGATAACTACTCGTTACATCAATGAAATGTTTCGCGCTTCTGGTGTGAATTTAGCAAAACATCCTAACGTTAAAATTGTTACAATAGATATTAGGTATTAGGAGATATTAGGCAGTCATTCTTATGTCATCGGTATGCATTTTATCAGAAACTTTATTTCCACACAACCTGCCAAAATTCTGGTCCCGAAAGTGTTGACTTAAGCGGCCTTTAACTGTACAAAACATATCATGCCTATTTGAAAGGTAGGAAAAAGTCATTTTTCTAGCTCGAAACTTGCAGACGTTGAAATCTAAAGTGTGCTTGTTAACCTATAGTAGGTCTGCTTAGAAGGGGTGCTGACGCTGTAGAAACATATTTTTGTAAACATTTCTTATAATAAACTGACGTTTTTTATGCCAAGATATTTAAAGATTATGTGTTAAATGCAATATATTGTATTTTGGGGCCCCCAAAGTCCAGGCATGGGGGGCGTCAAACCACCTAGACCAGCCCTGGTTGTGCCCAACAATGGCTCACATGGGCAGATAAAAATTAGCGGATTTTCGTGATTTGATTTTGGTTTACGGACCTCCTAAAACATATTCATAGACTCCTGAGGGGTTCACGAATCCCAGTTTAAGAACCCTAAAAAAGACTTGTAATTCAGGGGTCGACATTAATTTTATAGTCTGATTTTCTTGTTGCCAAAATCGCTGTTCCCATTTGCATTTTTCTGCTTGTTTGAACTTGATTGCTTTAAATTTGTAAATTACGTTGCACTTTTGACAAGAGCTGGGTAAAGAAAGGTTTCGTTGAGATTTTAAAAAATGAAAAAAAGTCCTTTTCCTCTTCAGAACTAAGTTTTGAGCAAATTTTGGAATTAAGAGGTGTAAAAACAAACGCATTCGTTTCGTTTGACGTAAAAATTTGCAAAAAGTATTAAAAAATATATATTATTTGAGAAAGAATGAACCAAAGTTGATTTAGAAGAACCTGAGAGAATTCTTTCAACAAACAAAAGTTGCCTTGAAGTTAAAATCAAGTTAAATGTCACCTAAATGTTTAATTTTCGCAGACTGCCACTGTACGTCAAGCAATGTCATACCTTTAACAATGGAATACAGTCCTTCTAAGTAAAGTTGTAATAAAATTTCATAAATCCTTTTTCAGTTCTTTGCCGTTGACTATTCCACGGTGGTGCAACAATGTGAGTTTAATTCCAGTGTTTCTCTCTGTTTGTACCAACTTAAAATAAAGTTCAACTGGTTTGCAGACATCAATGAATGCGCCATTACGCCATCCGTATGCGACTCAAATGCAGTTTGTTCCGACGCCCCTGTTGGGTCATTCACCTGCACTTGCAACACAGGCTTTGCTGGAGACGGACTAGCGAGCAGTTCCGTGGGATGTTCTGGTAATACTTGATTTCTTCTATTGGAGTATTTTAAACTGTTTTGTTCTGAGAGCAAACTCAGTTGTTGATGATTTTGTCAACGGAGGTTTACTGTTTCTTGCTGTTCCATATAGTTTAATTATGAAGTAGACACTGCGCCAAAGCTTTATGCTTTTGTTTCGATAATGGAGTTCGTTACGATCTGGGAAGATAATATGGTGATTTTGAATTTTTTTTTATTTTGAAAGAATTAGTGGTAAAGTAGGTGTACTTTTTCATTAAATTCATCCAAAATTGATATGCGAAAATGTGTGAAAATTGATATGCGAAAATGTGTGAAAATTGATGATAAGCGAAAATGTGTGAAACTTGATGATATGCGAACCTATATTTTTGCTTCCCGTCTGCGTATCTCCATGTGATATGTTTTTTGAAACAACCGGTGAATAGACAGAAAAGCATCTGGTTTTTGTTGAATACCACCTGTAATCTTGTCGTGCATTTATGTGCGAAAATAATGTGCAGAAACTGCGGATTTAAGAAATGAAGCACCTGTTTTAGGAAAATTAGCATTAATCTGGCAATCTTTTAAAAATAAACCGATGCGAAACGGGTTTTGTCGTGCAAATCCCGGTATCGATTGTGCTGGTCTTCCGAAATTCAAATCAGAATGAAGTTGTTTCTTATGCAACAACAAAAAATAGGTTTTGGAAACAATAAAATGCTGCAGAAATGCTCCAGAATGGCCACCAAGGTACATAACGTTTTGTGGTAAAACGCGTTTTATGACAGCAGTTTGGTCGACGGTAATATGACAGTAGATTGCAACTGAGATGAGAATAAACGGAATGACGTGTTTTGTGGTGTAGAGCTTGGAGTTATCAGCTTTGTAGACACAACGCTGCCATACCTCACTCAATATCTGTGGGTTAGTCTTCAGATGTTTTTCATTAATAATTACATTGCACGGCTGAGCCATCGTGATAATTCATAGGATGTATTGTCAATTAAAAAAAAACAGTTGAATGCATGTCAACTAAATTTAGGGTTGTTTTATTGTGGACGAATGCAGTTACGCTTCCAGAAACAACATGCTGTCGTCCTGTTTCAGCATATTTAGGTCAATTGTCAAAATATTTTGATACTTCAGCGAATTTATTTTTGAAAAATGACTTGTTAAAACCGCAGACATCAACGAGTGCGCCTTGAGTACAGATAATTGTGCAAGTCCTGCCAGTGGAGGTTTATGCACAAACAATGTTGGCAGCTTTACTTGTTCGTGTATAACGGGCTACACAGGAAATGGAATATTCTGTTTAGGTAAGAAATTAAAACCTCTATTAATTATTGTGAAGTCAACAGTCGTGTAACACATACTTCCAATTGCTTTTTATGAAATCATTTTCCGGTATTCTGTAGATCGTCTGATTATTTCAAAATTTGATTTTCCTTGAAAATAATTAAAACGTTCAATTTTTTCAAAAAAATGTATGAAATCAGCAATGAAATGCAGTCGTCGGTTTTCTAATCAATATCAGCATTTTCAAAACTGATCTCGTGCTGAGTTGATACTATTTGTTTTAGGCTGTAGAAAGGTTTTTCTTGGGTTGTTATATGAGGTAGCTACTTCAATGTCTACTTTAGTCGAAGCTCATTTTCGCAGCCATTGACGACGGCCAAAATCCAACGCTGTCTTTTCGCTTTCACGTGATAACAGTAAAGATTATGATGGGCAATGCGAAGGACTTCCAGAGAAACGTTCTGAGGAATCCACATTCTTTTAATATACGCGATTGTTCATTAAACCAATATGAATTAAATGTTTTTGAAATTAATGGTTCTTTTCAGAGGAGCCATGATAATTTTTACGCATTGCATCGCAAATCTCTTGACTACTGAAAATCATTCCACTTCTGTGTTCAGATTAGTTCCGATAAAAAACTTCCGTGGTATTTTGGAGTGCTTAATTAATTATTTACTGTTTCAGACATCGACGAATGCGCAACAGGAACCGACAATTGCGCAACAGGAATAGCAACTTGTTCAAATACTGTTGGAAGTTTTACATGCACTTGTAACTCTGGTTACACAGGAAACGGTGTGATTTGCAGTGGTAGGTTGCATGTTAAGACATGGATAATTTGACATAAAAAGAGTTTTTCTTGACCTGTGTGAAAACATCAACACGAGGGAAATCAGCAAGCTTTCCTGACATTTGGTCGCATTACCAACGCAGATTACGTTTCCATAATTATGCCATATATGCCATCATGTGACAAGCTCAACACATGAGACAGACAATTTCAAAATATTGACTTTGTTTTGAATGGTCAGTTTTGGCTGTTTTGAATGAATTTAATTTTTTTAAGTAGTTTAAACGTGCGGCAATGATGAAAATCTTTGACCCAATTAATACCACATTTGATGTGTAGTAAAAAAGTAATTTTCGTTGTTCTTGCTTTTTACACTCTCTGGAGCAGTGTATACCAGTGGCGTAGCCAGCCCAAAAATGTTTTTGGGGCCAAAATGTATGATTTTAGGGGAATAACACTATTTGTTTGGAAAAACTCCTCTCAAAGCACAAAATGACTATATTTTCCAAAAATTTGGGGGGCCATGGCCCTTTGGCCCCCCCTGGCGACCTTATGGTGTATACATACATATTTTATGGCAAATCCACTTGCAGATTTTAATGAATGCGCCATCACACCGAGAGTGTGCGATGTAAACGCGGTTTGTTCCAACATCCCTACTGGGTCATTCACCTGTACTTGCAACCCAGGCTTTGTTGGAGACGGACTAGCAAGTAGTTCCCCTAGATGTTCCGGTAAGAGTTTCTATATACCGTATTTTTGTTTGGAAAACTATCAACATACTTTTTGTTTGTGTCGAATTGTTTCAGCTTGATTTGTTTCAGCTATTTTTGTTTTAATGGTTATTAGAAGCCTCGGTTTATCTCCAGGAAAGAGTTGTAAAATAGGTCTCATTTTGAAGCTCGAACCCGACCCGAGCCCGACATTTGTTGTTTGAGCCTGATTTAGGCCCGACATCTAAATTTGCCGAGTGAGTAAAGGTACGTGCGAATTCGGGGTATCAAAAAGGTAGTATACGGGTATAGCTGCAGGTACACGGTTTTATCACACTCATAATAGCAATCATATTCACCAAAACATCGGCTTAAATAAGTACAAACTTTGCTGGTCGGTCAACGATAATACTGCGGAATGTAATGCTCATCACGAAACTATCAACGATGTCGCTATAGGCATAAAAGAATATATCTAAGATAGCGATAGGCATTCAAAGCTGGTTTGTAGGCCATCGTTTCTTGAAACAAGCCAACAATCGCGTAAGTCAGGGGTGGCCAACAAATTGATCGTGATCGACCAGTCGATCGCCGAGTGTCAGCTGGTTGATCGCGCCTGATTTTGCATTGAATTGACAGGATACCTGAAAAGAACACATCAACCAATATTCGACAAAGTACATACAATTTATCCATCAATTGGTTGGTCACGTATATTCTTTGGTGCCTCTTGGGATGGTTGACCATAGGCTAGCAGGGGCGCGAAGGTGTTGTAATGTTTTCCTATTATTGCGTGGCAATCATGATTTAGGCCTAGCATAAACTTTGGCTGCTGTGCATCACTCCTAAGGTGATGGTACACTGTAATTGCACGTGGGATACTCAACTTTGGCATTTTGTACACTGTGATTTTATCACCGACCAGTCGATCGCGAGTTAGCAAGAAATTTTCTTGTCGATCCTAGTCGAAGACAAGTTGGCCACCCCTGGCGTAAGTGATTGCTCTTTACGACGGAACGCCTTTGCGTGCCAATTTCCTCGCCGCTGTTGCCTTCTTAAAACGAGTATGAGACTAATCCAAGCAGAGAACAAAAGACCGAGAGCTGTGTTTGCAAATAGAATTAGATGAAGAAAAATCACAATCACTTTACTCACAGAAGTCTTCGCGGTGAGCACAACAAATGTCGCTCGCGAAAAAAAAATCGTTACTCTTAATGTTATAAAAAAGTTATGCAGGTTCAAAATCAGTCCGAAACATTTGTGCAGGCCCGAATTCGGCCCGAAACATTTTGCCAAACTTAAGCTCGAACCCGGCCTGACCCGAAAAGCCCGGTCCGACTTACAACGCTCTCTGGCATACTTCAAAATAACAATATGTTCGTTAATGGGCCATTGAAACATTTTAATAATAACTTAGATAATAACTTAGGTTGGCCTTGTTGGAAACGGCACAAAATCCTTTCAGTGTGTAGCTGAGCTTCGTATTAATCATAAAGTCAATTGCTGTTTCAGCATGAAACCAGTTTGATATGAAATCCCATTCATTTAAGGATGCAAGTGTTTTCACAATGTTAGAAATACAATAAACAAACAAAAACATTCTAGCTCGATGTATGTTTTATATGCTCCATTTGGAAAACACAAATCTTTCTTTGTTTTTACCAAAAATTTCCAGTAACATGCTTTTTAGCACTTTGTGGTTACTAACTTCAATATTTCGAGTTTAAATGATTAATGACAAAAACTTACGCTACTTTGCCTACAAAGTTTTTGATCGAATGTGTTCAAATCGAAACATAGTGTTCATCTTTAATTTAACCGCATTTAAAATAACTTTTTATTGATCCACAATGAATCGGAACCACAGACATCGACGAGTGCGCACTGGACACCGACAACTGCGCAAATCCTGCCAGTGGGGGATCATGCACGAACACCTTTGGCAGCTTTAGATGTTCTTGCATAGTCGGCTACAGTGGAAACGGGATCACATGTACAGGTAACAGTTTTGAAGGTTTGTCAAACGGCATTACTGTTCTTCCGTTTTGCCTGCGGATTGAGCCTTATCAATGCCGAGTACTAAAGCTTTTCATAATGTTCATATTTTGTCAGGTGAAATTTCGTTTATTTTGTTCACGACAACATCCAATTTTTGCCAGACCATTTGGAAGAGCAAAATATTTTTGGCTGAAAAATGCAATTCAAATCGATGAATTAGATAGCAAAATTCCAAAATGTATGCCCTTATCCGGTTATGATCGTCGAAAGTTTTTCAATTTTGCTTGAAACCGGTTTTTCAAAGGCTATCTCTTAACATGCGCTTTCAGAGATTAACGAATGCGCCGAAGAACTCGACAATTGTGCTGCAACAGCCATTTGTTCAAACAACCCTGGAAGTTTCACTTGTGAATGCAACTCTGGATACACTGGAAATGGTGTAACTTGCGTTGGTAAGTTATTGGCAGCGCATCTGCTGTAGAAAATGTGCATTTCATGCCAATAGTGGATATTGCATAAATTTAAGCGAGATCTGTAGTTCCCCGACCTCTTTTCAGCACTAGTTTCTAAACTTTCCTTGGTTGTTTGGACGTTCATTGCTTGACCTGCAAATTAACCGAAATATGCTAATGTACTCTCGGTAGCCTGCATTTTTAATCAAATCTGAAAGCTCTTATCTACTTGCTTCTTGCCCTGGACGCCATCTAACCTCCTTATATACGCCCCTGCTTGGGCTTCACAAAAATAGGTTCTCATTGCCGGCCGATGCAAAAACATTTGCAAGAGCAGGAAATTGAACTCGAAATCAGGCAAGAGGTCAAATTTAGCTAGACCAACATTGAGTTACATAAAAACGTAAGGCAGTCAAGTCCATGTTTACCCCTGGACCCAAGTGAGGGAAATCAGCTTGACACACAGCGCCGTAATGAGCAGAGATAATTGCAGAGAAGTGAACAGTTGGGCAGAGAGCAATTGTTTCTGCGTTGTGATGCATTTGAAATTTTTCGTCATTTTTAATTACCAATTTCGAGTGTTGCAGGTTGATGGCTGACGAGCTTGTATAAGCGATAAACTAGGTACCACACCTAAATGAAACGCTTGTTTCTATAACCTGTGTTCGAACTTGCTAAAAAGCGTCGAGCACTGTACTGCAACAGCTTTTATCGAACTGGGCATGTGTGCTTGGCTTAAAATCATACAAACAGGAAATACATCAAAATTATTAAACCTTCGCGCATCGGTCGTCTCACGTATTAAGCATGACCGGTTTTGGGCTTTATATGGACCAGGGTTGGGAACCTCCGGCCCCCGTGAACATTTGATATGGCCCGCACCAGAATTCTTGTTACCCAAGTTAGAGTACTGTACAACATCGCGTCAAAACGAATCTCCATGATAACCAGGTACTTAGATAGCAAGTCAAGAGAAGTCACTCTTCCTCATACTGTAGTTAGATAAAGGCAGAATTTTTGGATACAAATAATTGGTTTTGTACCCCGCCAGCGATAATGAACAATTCATGCGGCCTGTGATAGTAAATAGGCTCCCCACCCCTGATATAGAGGATCTTTCCAACAATGTAGGACAGATTCTGCCACCATGGAATCGCGCGTGACAGTCCCGCAATGCATCTTCCAAGCATTTGTGAGTTGAGAATGGGCAGATTGCAGAGGGTTTCTAGTCTGGCAGATTCAGAGATCAAAAACGAAACGTGATGTTCTCAAAGGCTGGTAAAGAAATCGGAACATCACCTCTTTCACAATGGCATGATTGACGAAACAACTTGTTGTTGCCTGGATATTTTTCCGACCACTCGGACGTAAATCTAATACACTGGAATTGGAAAATGAATTGTTTTTTTGTTTCTCCGGTGTAGAGAAAAATTTGTTGGAGAGATTGCTGCCCCGACAGATTTGGGTATGCTAGTAAATTCTGAGAAGGTAAACGTTCTTAATCAACTGATCACACTTTTAATGAAAGCATGGGCGCAGACTCCAAATGTTTGTTTTAATGAAACACATACCACACGACACACCGACTGTATGGAGAAACACAAGTTTCGTTGTAAAATTTAAAGAAAGGAAAGAAAGTTCACCCGTGCTTAAAAGAAAAATTATGAAGTAGAAGAATCTCACTGGGGGACATGCTGAGTTCCTGATATTAAGCTAAATGCAAATAGAAAATTGCTTTGCAACTGTCTTGAAAAACATCTCTTACAACAGCGACTTGAACACGTGTTTTTCCAACACAGAGATAACCACACAAGCGCAGCTGGTAATCGGTAAACAAGACTTATTTTGTTTAGCTTGCCAGTTGTATATGTTCGCATTGCAACGTTTGCACAAATGTCGACAAATCAGTGTCTGATTTTCAACAGGTTACGTTTGTAAAGTTCGACATGAATCACTCGAGCACGCAGGAATGACATGTCGTTTAGGGAATAGAACAGGGGTTCCCAACCTTTCTCTGACCATGTACCCCTTCAGCATTTCAACAAATAAGAATGTACCCCTTCAGCATGTTGACAGATGAAAATGTACCCCTAAAATTTCCTATGACAAAATATATGATCATGATTATTCATAGACATATTTAACCATAAGCATATAATGATTTTTGATAATAATACGCAGTGACATATGAATAAATATTTGGAAACAAACAATATGTAAATATATTTTTCTCATTTTCTGCTAGCCTTAAATGTACCCCTTCGGATAGGCAAATGTACCCCAGCTTGGGAAGCACTGGAATAGAATCATCAAAGCCTAATGGACGAAGCTATAAGGGAGACGTTTGCAGGCGGCGTATTTTTCTTGTTCGGAGAACATGCCCAATCCGAAGATGATATAAAAGAAGAGTATAGATTATCAAAATAGCTGTCTGTTCGTCAAGTGCTCCGGCAAGTTCAGAAGTTCATCTCGGCGTGCTAACTTATGACGTAACGATTACTAAGGCAAAACCATTAGGTGGAAGATCCTATGTGCACAATGGAATTCGTCTGAAACCAGTTAGAGGTTTTTCACATCTGCAAGCACTTTAAATAGGATCCTCAGAAAGAATTCACGTTGCCATTTTACACGAAACGATGTGCAGCTTCGTATATTGCAAAACCTTGAATGTTGACCGACTTCCTGGACTGGATGAGAGATTTCATCATAAGAAACGTTTCAGCCAACTGAAAGGATGTCCTCGAAAAATTTGGCAAGGTGCAGTTTGATGGTTAATACAATCCTGAGTTTGGTTGACGACCAAGAAGCATGGTTGCAATCCTTACTTGGACTGATAGTCGCGTTTTTTCGTTATGCAGCAGAGGTGTCACTTGCTGCAAAGATGTGTGATTTCTATTAACATTGATGCCCTATAGGAAAAATAAAATTTCAAAAAAGCATGAAGTCATGAATTTTTTCGATTTTCAGACATCGACGAATGCTCAACAGGTTCCAACAACTGTGCTGTAGGAACAGCAACTTGTACAAACATTCCAGGAAGTTTTGCTTGCGCATGCAACTCTGGATATACGGGAAGTGGTGTGATTTGCACGGGTGAGGAAATGAAAGAGTACATGCTTTCAGAAACTGATTTGAAATATGCCGCCAATGCGTTCATTTGCTAAATTTAGAATCTCTTGAAGCATTAATACAATTCTTTTCAAAAACTTACAAATACAGAAAATACATTTTGTTGATTTAGACCACTTGATCGGATGGTATTTCTAATCAACGAACAAATACATCTGCAGTTCTAGTAGAAAGTTGTTCCAAGTTTCGTCTCACTAATGCATTACTGTTTGAAAATGTATGAAGTTATACAAGTAATCACGTATTGGAAATTTGAAATGTTTCGCCAGAAGAATAAGGAAAGTTTGGCAAGACAAATTTGTTTTTGTTTGTTGTTGACATAACAAAATTGCCAACTGCAACGAAGATAACAATTTCATCGAAACGTCTTGATTTTGAACCACTCATAACCGAGACGTACCCTGCCAACTTTCGGCCTGTATGACAGCCATAGCTAGTTTTAACGAATGCTGAAAGATGAACGAATGCTGAAAGATGTGGTTTGTAGACGCAGATTGTGCCATAGAAAGAAGCGTCATGAGAACATTCTTCAGTGGCAAATTCTGCTTGTATCAGTTCTTACGGAAAACCGATTTGTTTTACATAGAAGTAGGAAATGTTTGACCTTTATTAGGGAAGTGCAAACAACGAGTAGAATAGATTCACAAGTGACTTTATCAAATTCGGTAAGAAATACATTTGCGTGTTACATCGTTGAAAGACACTTACCGTTTTGTTTTTCTAGTTTTTTATTTTTGCAAGAGAACGTGTTTCTTTTCATATTGCAATAGGATCTGTAATTTTGTGGATTCGCGTGAATTTTATTGATACATTTTTATCTTAGCAAAAAAGCTTTTCGAATTTGAATTTTTCTACTGGTTTTGAAGTCGATTGCTTTGTGGCTGTTAATACCCTTGCACTTTAGACGGATTATAGATATGGAAATATTTTGAAGAGTAACTGTTCATTCGTTCTTTATTGCAAAGTTCAGAGAAATTTTTGGATCAGAAAAGATGTTAAAAACAAATGTATCCGTCTCCTCTGACGTAGAAATTTTCGGAATATATTGAAAAAACACAATTAGTTTGATGAAGGTTGAAGCAAAATTGCGTAAAAAGAGCCTGAGGAAACTTTTTAATCAAACAGAAGGTGCCTTTGAATAAAAAACAAGCCTAAATGACAACTTCATTTTCGTTTGCCCAGACTGCTTTTTGAGCAATGTCACACTGTCAGCATCGGAAAACTTCCACGTGAATCGTAATAAACTTTTTACAATTATTTTTCAGTAGACTTTTGCACGTTGGTGCAACAATGACAGTTTAACCCCAATGTTTCCATTTGTTTATGCTAGCGAAAATGTAAATCTGAATCTGCAGATATCAATGAATGCACCATCACGCCATCCGTGTGTGACTCAAACGCAATTTGTTCCAACTCTCCTGTTGGATCATTCACCTGCACTTGCAACACAGGCTTTATTGGAGACGGACTAGCAAGTAGTTCACGTGGATGTTCTGGTAAGTATAATTTCGTGTCTTGGAGTATTTTGAAGAGTCGTTATCTGAGAACAAACCCAGTTGTTAAAGATCGAGCCAACAGAGATTAACTGATTTCTTCTATTCCATAGTTCGTTGCTTGCAAAAACTGGAGTAAATTTGAACTTCAATAATTTTGACAAGTTAAACGTGAGGTTAGTTTACGTTTCAAGTGTGCTCTTCTAGAATTGAAATGAAAAGGTTATTGCTTGCGGTTTGGGAATAGGATTATTTTTTTGCCAAAACTTAATAGATATCGGTAGAAGCAGAAGTGAAAGACTGCGGATATATCTATGAAATTGGCCGACAATTTACAAGACCTTTCATGGTAAAACATTTTTCACGGCGATATTTTTGGCCACAGTTAAATGACAGTAGATCACAGCAGCGATCAGAATAAATGGAATAATGTATTCTTTGGTGCAGTGCATTAAATTAACAGCCCTGTGCAAACAACACCACCATAACTCACTCAATATCTGTGGGTCAATCTTCTGATCTTTTTCATTGGTTATTGCATTGTACAGATGAGTTAACGTGATAAATCGTATGTTATATTGTCAATGAAAAAAAGCATAACGGACTTTGGTGACTGAATGCTTGTGAATAAAATTTAGCGTTGCTTTATTTTGGACGAATGGAGTGACGTTCCTGGAAACGAAATGCTGCTATCGTCTTTCAAATTGTGTATCTCAGTGATCAACGTTTTGTAATGCTTTAGCGAATTTCTTTTTTGAAAATGACTTGTTAAAACCGCAGACATCAACGAGTGCGCCTTGAGTACAGATAATTGTGCAAGTCCTGCCAGTGGAGGTTTATGCACAAACAGTGTTGGCAGCTTCACCTGTTCGTGTATAACGGGCTACACAGGAAATGGAATAATCTGTTCAGGTAATAGCCTAAATTTGTCCTTAGATCGACAATTGTGAAGTTAACAGTTATGTGACACTTACCTTCAATCATTTTTCATTTGGATGGTGTTTCTATTATTCTGTAAAAATTGTCACCTTTGCGAAATTTATCTTCCTTCAAAATTCCCTAAAATAGCTTAAAGAAATGAAAACTGTAACACAAACCTCAATTCTGCAAGCGATATGAGCATTTTTACTACAGATTTCGTGCAGAGTTGATGGTGTTTGTATTGGCAACACAAATGTTCTACTTGGGTTATTTCTGATAAGTTCATTTAGTCAATGTCTGCTTTTAACGAAGCTCAATTAGCAAATTATTGACGACGGTCAAAATTCAAAACGCTTTCACTTCGGTTTCACGCAAGAGCAGTAAAGATTTTGATCGGTAAGACGAAAAATTTCAAAGAAATATTTTGTGGAACAACTTAGTTTTAGCGTTTGTGATTGCTCATTAAATCAGCTTGTATTAAATGTTTTTGAAATTATTGTTTCCCTTTAGAAGGATCATGATAGTTTCACGCGTTGCAATACAACACACTTCACTACTGAAAGCCATTCCACTTCTGTATGTGAATCAGTTTCAAAAAAACTTTGTTGTTGAGTTTTCTTGGAGTCATTAATTATTATTTATTGTTTCAGACATCGACGAATGCGCAACAGGAACCGACAATTGCGCAACAGGAAGAGCAACTTGTTCAAATACTATTGGAAGTTTTATATGCGCTTGTAACTCTGGTTACACAGGAAACGGTGTGATTTGCAGTGGTAGGTCGCATGAAACGACAGATGATTTGACTTGAAACAGTTGATTCTACAGTCGACATTTCGCGTTGATGATGCTTCATGTGATCAAATTATAACGTTTCTAGTTTGTAATGTCATAGACATGAAAGTCAATGAATCAATATACAAGGATGTTCTTCCAGAATATTCCATGATTCATGACATTGTACTGTTAGATTTTATCTCTATGAAGCACAAGCATCGAAAGATTTTGAAACAATACGTTGATATTTAAGACTTAGCCGCAAAAATTCAGGTCAGTTTGAGAAGTTTCTGTTCAATCAAGGCAATACGTAATCATGTTAATATTAAATAACAGTGTCAGTTAAAAATTTTATGTACTTAAAAAGCAACTTATGCACTCTGCAGAGATTGCGAAAATATCCCGATTCTGTTTTTTTATGAATTCATATTTCATTTCGTTTGCCGTATCTATGATATTCAGTTTATTAAAAATTCTGAAAAGGTTTGTCTGAAATGTTGTATACTTCATGTTTCAACAGCGAAATTGACTCAACCGAATACTTTTGTGCTGGATGCTAACCATTTATTTCAATTAATAATAACGCTTGTAACGAAAGCAATGATATATTCCAAACAAAGCTGCCGCTACTATTTTGCGACTTCTACGCGACTAACAACTGGTTGCCTCAAAAGCTGATCAGTCTGTTTACACTCAAGAAGTGTATATTATTAAAATAGAGAAAAACATATGTAACTTCGGCACAAAGTTATTCGCCTCGAATTAAATGAAACAACGCACTTAGCAGACTTGCGAGCCTTACCAAGAGCATGCTTAACGCATGAGACGTCACCTGCGTTCTTCTGCAACGACCAACTTACCCATGGCCGAAACGTAAAAGAACTACTTCACTACCTGACAGTATGCACATAGGCAATTCACAATTTCAGATTCCACAACGTGAAATGCGTAAAACCTTTAAGCACCGCAAACCACAATTGTGGCTTTACATTGTGAGTCACAAGTCGCCGACCGGTAGAGCTGGAGAGTTAATTAAGCCTTCCAAACCTGCAGAAAGTCTTCGTTTCGATTTAAAAAAATCCGGTCGCTTTTGAGTTTGAACGCTTAGTGCTGCAACCTGACGTCACGGTGTGGTCCCCATGACGACATCGGACAGTGAGAAAAACGTTCAAGTGGGAATTTGCCCTTTTTTTCTTTTGAAATAAATTAGGCGAAAATCCGCATCTTTAAAGCCCTTGATTGGCCATCTGGCTTTAACGGATGGCAAGTTATGGCCACAATACAACAATACAAATATTTTGTTCGTTCTCATTAAACATTTCTAACGAAAACAACATGAACTATAGATTATGACTGCAAATGTCCGAGTCAAAAGTCGGTCCTGAAAGGTTCGCGTTTTTCACGCGGGCAGCTCAACTGATGTTTGTCGAATCCAATGCAAACACATTAATGTCATGATGTCAGGCTTGCACTAAATGCTCAACTTTCCGATCCTTTCCAAACTTTGATATTTACTGCTTTTGATGTATGGTGTTACAGCTAAGCGTTTCTTGAAGCATCCGTTTTTAGGTTTCTTTAACACGATTAGTACATCCACTTCATATTATTTTTCTAATGAGCACCCACGTCTACGATGAAATTAATGATTTTCAGATGTTGACGAATGCACTGCTGTTCCACCATTGTGCGACGCAAACGCTATTTGCACCAACGCAATCGGAAGCTTCGTATGTTCTTGCAACAACGGATACACAGGGAATGGCCTACGATGCTTTGGTAGGATTTTCATTCTATAGAAAGTTTTTCAATGTATGAAACAGTATCTTTTAATTCCTCTTATTAATGAAGTTCGTGATTCTGTTCGTTGTGGAATCGCGCGCTTTCGGTAAAAAAGCGTTACTGGCGGAAAGTCGTGAAATTCAACAAAAATTCAAAAATCGGCTTTCCGTATTTGGGATCTGAACGAATTGTTTGCCTCCGTTGAGTCATTTCAAAACGAATGAACTTGGTAGCAAGCTCATTTCTTTCTTTGCATCGTTACAGCCGTGATTCGGAAAAATTTTTATTAGAAAGGTTTTCTAATTGTTGATTTCAATCCACATGCTTCGCGTAACTTATTCAGCACAATTACTAGTTTTCTAAAGTCTGGCTTTTGTTTGAAATCCATTACAAGAACATTCTAAATGACCTAAAATGGTGTATATACAACTTCAGTTCTTAGAAGTAAAATTATTTGCCAACACTTAAGAGATATGTGTTGATGAAGCTAACTAACTTAAACTCATTTTAATTATTGAGAATTAACGTTCGATGAGTACCAATAAAAGTAAACAAATTATAATGACTAATTTAAGCTGGTATAATCCTCCTATTACACAGGTCAATGCTTCTGTTGTTAATCTTCTTGTAATAATAATAGAAGCTTAATAATATCTCCACCCGCAATTACGTAGAGGAGACCTCACGTCTCCAAATTAGCAAAACACTTTCGCAACAACAACAATGAACTCCAATATAAAAGGCAGTACACCCATTCCTTCCTCTACTTTTGGATCGATTCACCTCAGAACCATTCACCAAGAATGATGTAATGCGGAATCCACTCGTGTATGTACTGTACTACGCTCAGACTATCCTAACATTGTCCAGAAAAGGATGATTATCACGTCAAAAAACAATGCCAATATGTAGTTTTTCAGGAAAAAAATACTACAAGCTTGTAAATAATAATAGATTGCAGTTAATGTTTGCGCGAATAATTAATGCTATGACACATAGGTATTAAAGAACCTCGCGTTTTTGTCCTTAATCCATTGCAAAAGAAAACAAAAAAAGCCGCAAGAGGGTAACAAACAGATCAATTTCCTGTCATTAAGACGGAAATTCTCACACCCCTGGGTGGGAACCACTGGTCTAGATCGCTGTGTATGAACCTCGGTCACAACCTTGCAATTTTTACTTGAAAATACCAAATTGAAATTATCTCAACAACCTGATGTTCCGGAAAAAATCTGAAAACAATTTTAAAATCAGCGTCCAAAATCATTCGAAATGTGGTGTTTTCATTCTCGATTACTCTAAAAAGTGTTTTTAGTTGACTGACCGATTTATTAGAATATATTAATTCTGGCCTGTTTCTGTTTTTGAGGTAGGCCTATCCGCACTAATTTTTGCATACGTTGCGAGATGACACGAGAGGTTATGGAAATTATACTTGCTACGTGTTGTCAATAGATATCGATGAATGTTTAACGAACACAACTTGCAACAACGATGCAAACTCAACTCGGTGCCAAAACGTACCTGGCAGCTTTCAGTGCGTTTGCAATTCACCAATGTACAGAGGCACATATCCCAACTGCGAAGGTAACAGGCGGAAACCGTCTTGCTAATACTGTTTCACCTCTCAACATTTTTATTCATTCCGTTGTGAAAATCGAAAATAGTACCTAATGTCCTTGTTATGCCTAAAATACCAGTTGTTTCAGATCGTATGGGTTTTATGAAATGGCTTCTGCATTAACCAAAGTTTTTTTTCTCTGTGTATTGTTCAAGTACATTTGAGTAGAAATTAATATATATCACGTTAGTGTTAAGATTTAGTCATGACCACAAGTTTTAAGATCAGAAAGTTCTTTGTTATCACTACTAAGAATTCGCTACTGAATACATTGTCGAAGCAAGTTCTTCTGAAGACGTTAAATAGTATTTCCACCTCTGAACATCACATAAAGTTTACAACCTGTTCTTCAAGGTTAAAAGATGTTTATTTAAGAAAGTTTATGATTCAAGGTTTTGAACGAAGCACTTGAGCCACAGTTAACCTTGTTGCAGTTTCGAAAATTATTATTGCAGTCGTTTCTCCCATTAATGTTGCTTAGGATAATCAAAGATCTTTCAGTCAGAGTTAACCAAATTTTTTTCAATTCATGTAAGCAACGTTATGAGAGTCAAGTGACGAAATTCTTTGTGTTTATATAGTAACTAGAGTCATAAAATCTTGGTTACGTCCATTAGATGGAGTCAAACACAATGAGATTTTTTCATCTACTTAGTAAGTGCGTAACATGAGAGACGCAGAGAGTGTTGGAAACAACAAAAAACAGTGAGTTCATAGTGGTGTGTACTGACAAGGTTAACGATACCAGCATGTGCTGTCTTACGCAAGCCGCCTTTCTGGCCTGTACCATGGCTTACGTAGCAGTGGCAAACTGCATTAATTGTCCTTCCCGTAGTTCAGCTTTTCTAGATAAATTAATTAACTGCTAACGCTTCCCATATGAAAGCTTTACTCAGTTCCACGAGATGGACATTAACACGATAAATTAAATACAAAAGACCTTTTCCGGTTGATCTGAAAAAAAAGTAAATTAAATGCACCATGGATTTTGCAAAAGAAGCACAAGGAAGGTAAAAATCAACGCAATCGCATAAACACTAGTACAACTGAAAGAAATTACAGAAAAAAAATACACACTGAGCGGGAAGGAAACGGGACAAATTCAGGAAGATGTAGTTTACATAAGGCAAGAGGAACTCACTTCTGCTATGGGCGGCAAATTAAAGGCATGAAAAAACGAATATGCTGATAAGACTAATGTCATATAAGACTTGCAATAGTTTTTTCTGCAGGTAAACCAACGTCAATCGTTACCATGCTACAGCGACTTTCTGTGGTGCCAATCTTATAACTGAAAACAAACCAACCATGAACAAAAATCAGTCATGCATACTGCATGGGTCCATCTGCGTTCAAACTGGAATTATAGTCTCACATATTTCATAAAGCAAAACTCGAAACTGGTCACAAGTTGATAATCCTGACTGGATATGGGTAGGCAAAATAGAATGTGACTTTTGTCAAGTGGGTTCATTTAGCGAAATGTGAAGCGAGTCGAATAATCACGTTTTCTTTACAAAGCGTGATTTGGGTTTATCCCTAAAAAATCTTTGCTTGAGTCAAGTTGAGCCACTGACTTCAGTCATGCATTCGTTTGTTTGCAGGTGTTTTTTTTCCACGGCAGTTTCATGTGTTTTTATTGTTTACGCCACAAAGTTTTTGAAGCAAAATTTGTTGGTTGCGGACAACTCAAAATTGTGAAATCGTGGATGATTTTAATCATATCATACATCCTTCAAATAATTATTTTTCTTTTCACAGCCTGCGTGGAGTAAATACTTAATAAAAGCAGGCACAACTACTCAGTAAACCTATTAATAGTTATTAAAACAAACCCCAAAGCTTCCACCTTCCAGTATCAAACTGCATATTTTTGCATTCAGGCTTTTATTGTCCTGGTGTAGACAGATCGACCACACCCTGTACTACACCTGGTTTTCTTGAGTGGCCAACTTACTTTGATAACATGATTACTTATAATATTGAGGAGCAAGTAAGCTGGTTCATCAACCTTACAGCTCTGGCAGTGACTCCAGGTAAGATCCTTGTTTATTTTACTAAGCAGAAGAAAGCATTCTTAGACAAAATTCTGTGTAATGGTTGACACCCGCTTCTCTTGAGATGCTGGTAACCTGCTGTTTGGTCCAACAATCAAAATATTATATTCCGTTGATACGCAGAACGATAAAAGATTGAAGTTAGTAGCACAACGTGTCAACCACTTGCCAAATGGATTGGATGAAACCATCTGTAGCAAATGCCAAGTTTGGCTGACATTTGCGTGGAAACGAGCATTCTTCCCCGGTTTATATACAATTGCAAAATAGT